>Ga0213864_10000532_pt1 | contig 17187 bp, 13 predicted proteins | sample PICome_5_FD_160078 | JGI IMG/M metagenome (GOLD analysis project Ga0213864, IMG submission 160078) | Coastal seawater microbial communities near Pivers Island, North Carolina, United States - PICO247 | ecosystem: Environmental > Aquatic > Marine > Coastal | place: USA: North Carolina... | reverse complement strand
GACTTATTCAATTATTGGGACAGTTAGGTTTGTATATTCCTGCTGAAGAGGGCTCTAAAATTATGGTTTTTGAAAATCTCTTTGCTGATATTGGGGACTACCAATCTATTCATCAGAATTTGTCAACATTTTCAAATCACCTAAGTAAACAAATCCGTTTCATAAATCATTCAAATTCTAAAACTTTAATATTAATTGATGAAATAGGTTCGGGAACAGATCCACAAGAGGGAGTATCTATTGCAAAGGCAATTATGAATGAATATTTGACTAAAGGAGCAATGCTTTTTGTAACTACTCATTTTCAAGCAATAAAAGAATATGCAATAACAAATAATCTAAAAATAGCTTCAGTTGCATTTGATTTAGAATCTCTCACACCACTTTATGAAATCGTTGAAGGTATTTTTGGACAATCACATGGACTTGATATTGCCAAAAAGTTGGGCTTACAAAAATCAATATTAGAAAATTCAAAAGAAATTTTTAACAACAATCTTTCAAAAACTGATAAACTTTTAATTGAGTTACAAAAAAAAGAAAAAGATATATTAAATAAAGAAACAAAATATATGATTGAAAAACAAATGTTTAATAAGAAAATTCAAGATTTTGAAAACAAAAGACTCAATTTTGAGAAAAAGAAACAAAATATTATTGAAGTTGCTTTAAAGAAAAAAACTGATGAATTAGATAAAAAGATTAAAAAAGTAAAAAATTATTTAAAAGAACTATCAAAAAAACAAATTGATTTTAATGACTATTCTCGAATTAGAGGCAAAATTAATAATTTTCAATCAAAAAAAGGAAAGATAAATAAAACTAATTTTGAAATTGGAGATCAAGTAAAAGTAGAAAGATATGACCAAGTGGGAACAATTATAGAGAAGAAAAAAAACAAATTTAAAGTTGTATTGGGACAATTTGAAATATATTTTGAATCAAAAGATTTAGTTCCTAATAATGACATCTTAAAAAGAGAAGAAAAAAAGATTAAAAATTATACAGTAAAAAGAACTAATCATAATTTAAATTTAGATTTAAGAGGATACAGATTTGAAGAAGTTAAATTTGCTCTTGAAAAACATATTGATGATTTAATTTTGTCAAATATCAAAGAATTCTCTGTTATTCATGGATTTGGAACAGGTGCAGTAAAAAAAGCAGTATATGAATTTATTAAAGGAAAAGATTACATAAAATCACACCGTTTGGGGAAAGAAGGAGAGGGTCTGGCTGGAGTTACCGTTATAGAACTTAAATAACAAAATAAGCTTGAAAAAAAATAACTAAAATATTATACTTTATATAGACTATTCTAAGGAGATTTAAAATGAATGAATATAAAGGACAAGAATACAAAAGTTTCGTTGGTGAAAAAGGATTATCAATTGTTTTATATTATGCTACTTGGTGTGGACCATGTAAAATGTTGAAGCCTGTTCTTGAAAAAATTGATAAAGAATTAAATGAAGTTAATTTTGGTAGAATAGATATAGATGAATATAGAGAACAAGCAAAGGAAGTATTAATAAAAAGTGTACCAACTGTATTACTCTATAAAGACGGAAAAGAAGTTGATCGAAAAATGGGTTACCAACCAAAAGAAAAATTACTTGATTGGATTAATAATTTGAATAAGTAAGCACTCATAGTGCTTTTTATTTTAATGAAAAGGAAAAAACATGGATGGAATATTTTTAATTAATAAATCGAAAAATATGTCCTCATTCGAAGTCGTTAAGCATATCAGAAAAAAATTCAATGTTTCAAAAGTAGGACACGCTGGAACTCTTGATCCATTTGCGACGGGTTTGTTGGTAATATTAGTTGGAAGAGCTACAAAAATTGCAAGTCTTTTTTTGAATCAAAAAAAATCTTATCAAGCTATGATAAAGTTTGGAGAAGAGACGGACACTCAGGATTATTTAGGCAAAAAAAAAGGATTTTCAGAATATTTACCAAGTATAAATGAAGTTGAAGAACAACTATTAAAGATGAAAGAATATTTTCAGATGCCGCCAATGTTTTCAGCAAAAAAAATAGCTGGGAAGAAATTATATGAATATGCAAGAAAAGGTCTTGATGTAAAAAGAGAAAAAGTAAAAATCAAAATACATAGTCATAAAATCGTAGATTATAATCCACCATTTTTGGAATTAAGTTTGACCGTGAGTAAAGGTACATACATTAGAACTATCGCAGATGATTTAGGAAAAAGATGTAAAACATTTGGTCATGTATTAGAATTAAAGAGAATATCTTCAGGTAAATTTAATATTAGAAAAGCAAAATGTATAGAAACAATTGGAATTGATGACTTGGTAACTTTTGATGAAATATTTCAGGAAAATAAAAAAATAATCTTAAATGAATTTCTTATAAGCAAGGTCAAAAATGGATTAGTATTAGATTCAAGACAATATAATAAAGAGGAGCCTTTTTGTGTTTATAACAAAGAAGGTGAGTTTATAGCCTATTATGTTCCAACAGAAAAGAATTCTTTTAAACCGGTGATAAATTAATGACAGTTCTAAAAGGAAAATATAAAAATATACACAATAACTCAAAAATAACAATTTGCATTGGAAATTTTGATGGCATTCATTTAGGTCATCAAAAATTGATAAAGATTATAAAGTCCTATAAAGATAGTGACTCTTCAATAATGACTTTTCACCCTCATCCAAAAGCATTTTTTAAGAATGAAGACTTTAAATATTTGTCAAGTCAAAAAGACAATGAAAAGATTTTATCTGAACAAGGTATACATAATTTTTTTATCATTAATTTTGATAATGAGTTTTCAAAATTGAGTGTGAATGAATTTATTTCATTTTTGAAATCTTTAAACGTTGTTAGAGTTGTCTCAGGCAAGGATACTAAGTTTGGATATAGAGCAAGTGGAAAGTTATCTGATTTAAAAGGACATTTTGAAATTATTGAAGTCGAAGATTACAAAGAAAAATATGGAAAAGTTTCATCTACATTAATAAGAGAAGAATTAGCTAATGGAAACGTAAAAAAAGTAAGTAATCTTCTTGGAAGAAATTATTCAATAGAAGGCATTGTTGAACATGGATTAAAAATCGGGAAGAAAATCGGATATAAAACAGCTAATATTCGCTATGGTAATTATAAGATTCCTAAAAATGGAGTTTATTATGTTAAGATTTTTTATAATAAAGAATTTTACGATGGAATGTGTAATGTTGGATATAACCCTACTATCAAATCTAACAATAAAATTAAATTAGAGGTAAATATTTTTGATTTCAATAAAGATATTTATAACCAGTCTATTAGAATTTATTTTATTGAACATATTAGAAATGAACATAAATTTGAAAACCTAGAAGAATTAAAAGAACAGCTTAATCATGATAAAAAAACCATTATTGATCGTTACATTGATATGGTATAATATTTAAGTGAGGTAATATATGAAATTAATGATTGCAATTGTATCTAATGATGATGCTTTAAAAGTTCAAAAAGCTTTAGTTAATGAGAAACATTTTGTCACAAGGCTCGCTACAGAAGGTGGTTTTTTGAAATCTAAAAATGTAACATTTATGATTGGACTTAATGATGAAAAAGTCGTTAATGTTTTGGAACTTATTGAAAAAAACTCTAAGAAAAGACAAAAATTAGTTCCAAATACTATTCTCAATGAGTTCGGAGCATTTTCTGCGATTCCTCAAGAGGTTGAAGTTGGAGGTGCTACAGTATTTGTATTGCCTGTTGATCAATTTGTTAAAATTTGAATTATAAAAAAAATATGGTAAAATAATTGAGTCGAATACAAGGTGTACGGCTAGACCTTCACTTTAGTTTATCGCAAAGGAGTATTTTATGGCTTTAACGGCTGAAAAAAAACAAGAAATTATTTTGTCCTACCGAAGAGACGAAAAAGATACAGGATCACCAGAAGTTCAAATTGCTTTACTCACTCACGAAATTACAGAACTTAATGATCATTTAAAAACTCACATCCATGACTTTCATTCTAGAAGAGGTTTATTTCAAAAAATAGGACATAGACGTAGATTGTTATCGTATCTTAGATTTAAAGATGTCAATCGTTATCAAGAGCTAATAACTAAATTAGGGATCCGTCGTTAGACATCCCTTTTTTATATACAATAAGATATTTATATGATATTATAAGTGAGATTTGAAAAATATAAATTTATATAAAATGAAGGAGATTTTATATGTCATTAAAAACATACCAAAAGAAATTTGGTGGAAGAGTTTTAAAAGTAGAAATTGGAGAAGTAGCTAAACAAGCAAAAGCCTCTGTAATGGTTACATATGGTGAATCTACTGTAATGAGTGTAGTAACAGCAAGTAAAGAAGCAACTGATAGAGGTTTTTTTCCTTTAATGGTGGTTTATCAAGAGAAACTTTATTCAGCGGGGAAAATCCCGGGAGGATTCTTAAGAAGAGAAGGTAGACCTTCAGAACACGAAACATTAACTTCTAGATTAATTGACAGACCAATAAGACCACTTTTCCCAAAAGGATTTATGAATGAAGTTCAAGTAATTAATACAGTTCTATCTAGTGATATTAATGCGAGTCCTGAAATGGCATCATTTTTTGGAACAGGGCTTATTCTAAACTTATCTGATATACCTTTTTATGGTCCAGTTGCTGCAGTTCACATAGGTAGAATTGGCGGTTCACTTGTAGTCAATCCAAATCCTGAAGAAATGAAAAATTCAGATTTAGATTTAATTGTTGCAGGTACTAAAGAAGCAATAAACATGGTTGAATCAGGTGCGAAAGAAGTATCAGAAAAAGATATGTTAGAAGCTATTCTTTATGCACATGAAATGATTCGAGAGTTGTGTGACTTTCAATTAGAAATTTTGAAAGAATATGATGTAAAAAAAATGGACTTTGAAGTTTTAGAACCTACGATTGAATTAACAAATGAGGTTAAAAAACTTGCAGAGGAAAATCTTAAAAAAGCAGTTTCTACTCAAGATAAACTTGAAAGATACAAAAAGATTGATGAAATTAAATCTGTAATCTTGGATAAATATGAGTTAAAACCCTTTTTTAAAGAATTAGATGGAGTCAAATTTTTAGATTTTGAGAGAAATAAACTTCGATTAAAATTTGTAAAGGAAATTTTAGATGAAATCGTTACAAAAGAAACTAGAAGACTCATTACTGAAGACAAAATTAGACCGGATGGAAGAGGTTTAGATGAAATACGTGAACTATCAAATAGAATTGATGTTTTAAAAAGAACTCATGGTAGTGCTCTTTTTACCAGAGGTCAAACTCAAGCGTTGGGAGTGGTGACTCTCGGAGCATTAGGAGAAAATCAATTGATTGATGGCATAAGGCCAGTGGATACTAAAAGATTTATGTTGCATTATAATTTTCCACCATTTTCAGTAGGAGAGACAGGAAGATACGGATTTGTTGGAAGAAGAGAAGTAGGACATGGTGCACTTGGAGAAAGAGCACTATTACAAGTATTACCAGATGAAGAAGAATTTCCATACACAATTAGAGTTGTTTCAGAAATTTTAGAATCAAATGGTTCAAGTTCACAAGCAACCATATGTGCAGGATCGTTGGCTTTAATGGCTGCAGGAGTTCCCATTAAATCAGCAGTTGCAGGAATCGCAATGGGTTTGATAATGGATGATAAAAACTATAGTATTCTAACAGACATTCAAGGAATGGAAGATCATGAAGGAGATATGGATTTTAAAGTCGCCGGAACTGATCAAGGTATTACTGCTCTTCAAATGGATATAAAGATAAAAGGCATTAATGAAGACATATTAAGAGAGGCTCTTGAACAAGCAAGAATAGCTAGATTAGAAATTCTTAAAAATATGAATGAAACCATAAAAGAATCAAGAAAAGAACTTTCTAAATATGCACCTAAAGTTAAGTTAATAAAAATTAAACCAGATAAGATCAGAGATGTCATAGGATCAGGTGGAAAAATAATTTCTCAAATTATAGAGGAAAATGATCAAATAAAAATTGATATAGAGCAAGACGGGAGAATATTTTTAATGCATCACGATTCAAAAACGATTCAGACTGTAAGCGAGAGGATATTGGATTTAGTGAGAGAAGCAAAAGTAGGCGAAATTTACGAGGGAAAAGTCAAAAGAATAGAAAAATTTGGTTGCTTTGTAGAGTTGTGGCCCGGTACAGAAGGATTGGTTCATATTTCAAAACTTGCTAAAGAAAGAGTAGAGAAAGTTGAAGACATAGTCTCTCTAAATGATCAAATCCTTGTTAAATGTATTAAGATTGATGACAAAGGTCGTGTAGATTTATCAAGAAAAGATGCATTAAAAAATTAATAAAATTTTAATATTTATGATAAAATGTTTAGGTCAATGGAAGATGATCGAGCGGTAACGTTAGGAAAGTCCATACTAACACAGACTTTTATAGTTTGTAGTGTTTGTGTCTAAGGAAAAAATAACTTAGAGTATCGAAAGATAACGGCGAATTCAGTGTCTAAGGGAAACTATGATGCTGGTTTGTAAAGTGCCACAGTGACGAATCATTTAGAAATAAATGGGTGAAACGAGGTAAACCCCGCAAGTTAGAAACCCAAATTATGGTAGGGGAACATTGGTTTTTGCGAAAAAATTGATGCTACAATCATGTAGAGATAAATGATCATACCTTTTTATAGGAACAGAATATGGCTTATGCACATTGACAAAAAAAAAGAGGCTTGCCTCTTTTTTTATTAATTATCATAAAGAACGAAGAATCAAATAGATTAGATATATGAAGTATGTAAAGATAAGTAGTAGTTTATACTTATAAAAATATTTAGAATTTTTAAAAAATAACAATACAAATATAACTAATGTAATGATTAAACTGATTAGTGTGTCGAAAATAAAAACATTTTGAATTTGAAGAGTTACAATTGATGAGGACAAACCAAGAACTAATAAGATGTTAAAAATATTTGATCCAACAATATTTCCAATTGCCATGTCACTTTGACCTTTTTTTACCGCAACAATAGATGTAACTAATTCTGGAATTGAAGTCCCAAAAGCAACGACCGTGAGTCCAGTGAAGGCCAAAGCTTCACTTTCATTTAAATTGAATATATCAATTAGTATTCTCTGGGATAACAGTTCAGAATTAGCTGTTATTAAATATCCCCCTAGAGAAACTAATAGAAACCCAAAAAGTAACTTCGGTATAATTAGATTATCATTGACAATTTTTTCTTCTACAGAGAATTCATTATTATTTTTAGACTTTAATAACATATATACTAAAAATAAAAATAGTAATATAAATCCTTCTATTCTATTGATTACTAATGTTGAATCAAATTGAGATAAAAAAACTAAAAATAAAATAGAAATCAGAATTAAAAATGGAAAATCGAATTTTAAAATCTTTTTTTGAATCTTGAATTTTACATAAATAGCAGAAAATCCTAAAACCAATGTTAGATTGGCTATATTAGAACCAATAATATTACCAACTGCAATATCAGAAGGTAGATCATTTAATTTTGCAGTTATCGATGAAATAAGGGATACAGATAGTTCAGGCAAAGAAGTACCAAATGCGATAACAGTTAATCCAATAATTAAAGGAGAGATCCCAAATTTTTTAGCTAAGTATCTAGCCGAATCAATAGTTAAATCTGCACCTTTTATTAGGATGTAAAATCCAAAAAGCAGTAATAAGACATTTAAAAGTATCATATACACCTTCTATTTATGACTTAACAAAGATATTATAACATAATTCCTTTTTAAATTTATTGACATTTAAGTAAATTTTTTGTATTATTGGAATATCATAAAACATAACATAATGAGGTAAATGTTAAATATATGGAAGTAAGTCCGAGGAGCGAAGAGCCCGAACATTCGAAATTTAAATTAATGGCATCTTTTTTCGATGTCTTTTTTATTAGTGTGATATCAGATGATTAATTTAATTATTATTTTTGTCTTATCATCGATGATATTCATTATCAATTCTACAAGTGTCGCAATTGTTAAGACTAATGACGAACAGTTAGAAGACATATTTGAAAAAAAGAAAAAATCTGCAGCTCTAATTAAAAAAGTTTCATCATATTATAGAAGATTTCAAACATTAACTAATATATCTATATATTTTATGTCCTTTCTCAATGCATTTTTATTATTTAATCTATCACAAGATAATTTGTTTAATGCTTCAATTTATATATTTGGATACTTTTTCATTTATGTACTAGTGTTAAATCATACTGCAAGAAGGATAGGTTTAAAGTATGTGGAAAGAGTGGCGACAAACTTTATAGGTTTATATTTTATAATTTTCAAATTATTCTTTCCAATAACGATTACAACTTATTTTATGTCTCGCCTTATTGCTAAATTATTTGGATTAAACGAAAACTTAACTGATAAGGAAATGGCAGAGGAGCAAATTAGAACATTAGTAAATGAAAGCACTGAGACTGGTGTGTTAGATGAAGAAGAATCTGAGATGATTCAAAACGTTTTCGAATTTGATAATACAGAAGTTCACGAAGTAATGACACACCGAACTGATATAAAAGGGTTTGACATAAAAATGTCTGAAAAAGAAATTATGGAGATATTCTCGAAAGAACCATATACCAGATATCCAGTTTATAAAGATAACTTAGATACTATTTTAGGAACAGTTCATTTAAAGGATTTCTTGCCCTACATGTTAGGAAAGAGAAAAAAAATTAATTTAAAATCTTTAATGAGAAAGCCTTATTTTATCCCTGAGTCAAAAAAGATAAACGATTTAATGAAAGAGATGCAGATGACAAAAAATCATATTGCTATCATCTTAGATGAATATGGAGGAACATCTGGTCTAGTTACTTTTGAAAACGTAATAGAAGAACTAATTGGTGATGTTTCAGATGAGTTTGATAATGAAGAAATTGAAATCTATAAAATAGGAAAAAATTTATATCATGTTCTTGGTTCTACAAATTTATATGATGTTGAGGAAGAATTAGAGATAAGTTTAAATGATAATGAATCGGATACCATTGCAGGATTTATTCTAAATCATATTGGACACCTCCCAAAAGATGATGAAGTAGTATCTTTTGAGTATAAAAATCTTTTATTTAAAGTCTTACAGATTGAAGATCGAACCATTGAAAAAGTATCTATTCAAAAATTGGAAGAGGAGAAAAAAGTTGAGTAATAATTTATTAATTTTAATATTAGCATTGTTAATATTTCTCTCGGGAATATTTTCAGCTACAGAAACAGCTTTTTCATCCTTAAATACTGCGAAAATCAAATATTTAATCGATAAAGGAAATAATAAAGCGAAAAAAACACTTGAATTACATAAAAATTTTGAAAAAACGTTAGTTACGATTTTAGTTGGTAATAATATTGTAAATATTTTATCAGCATCTCTCGCAACAATATTGTTTTTAGAGTACTATCAAAACGATATTGCTGTTTCGCTTTCTACAGTAGTTATGACAGTATTGGTCCTTATTTTTGGAGAAATAGCTCCAAAAAGTTTGGCTAAAGAAAAACCGGAATTTTTTGCAATTTTAATCACACCAGTAATCAGATTTTTCAATGTAGTTTTGTATCCATTAGTCTTAATTTTTTATACTATTCAAAGAATTATCGGGAAAATCTTCAATGTAAAAAAAGAATCTATTACAGAAGATGAATTGAAAAGTTATATTTCTGAAGTGGAAAAAGAGGGTGCCATTAATTCAAATGAAAGAGACTTAATGAAGCGCGTTCTAGATTTTGATAATATGAAAGTTTCAGAAATTCTTACCCCGCGAGTGGATATTATTTCCGCAAACATTAGTGAAGATGTGGAGAAAATTCAAAACCTATTTGAAAGTACAGGACATTCAAGAATCCCCATATATGAAAAAGATTTAGATCATATTTTAGGAATTTTACATTATAAAGATTTCATGTATTCAATTATCAATAAGAAAAAAACAATTAAACAAATGATGAAAGAACCAATTTTAGTTACTGAATACATGCGCGTAGTTGATTTAATGCACATGCTCAAATCAAGAAAAGAGCATATTGCTATAGTAAAAGATGAATATGGTGGAACCGAGGGAATTGTTTCTTTAGAAGATATTCTAGAAGAAATCGTTGGAGATATATGGGACGAACACGATAAAATTAAAAAAGATATTCAAAAAATTGACGACAATTCTTATATTGTAAAAGGATCTGCAGATCTAGATGAAGTAATGGAAAAATTAGAAATCGAACATGAAAATGATTCTCAAACATTTAATGGATTTATTCTAGATAAAATGAAAAAAATACCTTTTGTTAATGATGTATATGAAACAGATGAATATGAAATCAGAATAACAAAGGCTACAAGAAAAAAAGTGATTGAAGCAATTATAAAAAAAAGCAACTCAAAATAAGAGTTGTTTTTTTATTAAAGGGTTTTTTAGTTTCATGATAAAATATATTTAGAATGAAAAATAATAGAAAAAACATAAGAAATTTCTCTATAATCGCTCATATCGATCATGGAAAATCAACTCTGGCAGATAGAATTTTGGAATTTACAGAAACTGTTTCAGATAGGGATATGAAATCCCAATTATTGGATACCATGGATCTTGAAAGAGAACGAGGCATTACTATAAAATTAAATGCAGTTGAGTTGCTTTATAAATCGAAAAAAGGCGATTCTTTTGTTTTTCATTTAATTGATACACCAGGACATGTAGATTTCACATATGAAGTTTCTCGATCCCTAGCTGCTTGTGAAGGAGCAATTTTAGTTGTTGACGCTGCACAAGGTATCGAAGCACAAACTCTAGCTAATGTATATTTAGCACTAGATAACGGTCTTGATATCATACCTGTAATTAATAAGATTGATCTTCCTAGTGCAGATCCTGAAAAAGTCAAAAAAGAAATTGAAGATATTATTGGTATATCTGCAGAAAATGCAGTATTAGTTTCAGCCAAACAAGGAATCGGAATTGAAGAACTTTTGGAGAGAATTGTTACAGATATTCGACCTCCAGAAGGGGATAAAGATGAGAAGCTGCAAGCATTAGTCTTTGATTCCTATTTTGATAGTTATAAAGGAGTCATTCCTTCAATAAGAGTGGTTAACGGTCAAATAAAAAAAGGTGATGTCATACAATTTATGGCTTCTAATTCAAAGCATGAAGTTGTTGAAGTTGGTAAAAATAACCCAGCACCGATAAAAAAAGACATTTTAACAGCTGGAGATGTTGGATATTTAGTCGCGAGTATTAAAGAAATTAGTAATGTCAATGTGGGTGATACAATTACTAATTTCAATAATCCTAGCCCAAACTCACTTCCAGGATATAAAACATTAAAGTCTGTTGTATTTTGTGGATTGTTCCCATTGGACCCAGCAGATTATAATAATTTAAGAGATGCGTTAGAGAAATTAAAGTTAAATGATGCTTCGTTTATGTTTGAAGCGGAGACCTCTCAGGCACTTGGTTTTGGTTTTCGATCAGGTTTTTTAGGCCTACTTCACATGGAGATTATTGTAGAAAGAATACAAAGAGAATTTAATATTGGAATTCTAGCAACTTCGCCTTCGGTAGTATATGAAGTGGTTATGAATGATGGTAAAAAAATAATGATTGATAATCCTACAAAATTACCTAATCGAAATGATATTGATGAAATACGAGAACCGATTATTTTAGCAATCATCATGTCACCAAAAGAATATGTAGGAACGATTATGGAATTATGTCAGAAAAAAAGAGGAACATTTAAAAATATAAATTACATGGACTCAAACAGAGTAACAGTAGAATACATTCTCCCCCTCTCAGAAATTGTTTATGATTTTTTTGATAAATTAAAATCTTATACAAAAGGCTATGCAACCTTCGACTATGATATTAAAGGTTATCAAAAAGCAGATTTATTAAAAATGGATATTTTACTTAATGGAGAGGTGGTCGATGCACTCTCATTAATTGTTCACAAGGATTTTGCATATGGAAGAGGGAAAGGGATTTGTGAAAAAATGGTTGATCTTGTTCCAAGACAAATGTTCGAAATTCCTGTGCAAGCAGCACTTGGATCAAAAATAATTGCAAGAACAACCATTAAAGCATTAAGAAAAGATGTGCTTTCAAAATGTTATGGAGGAGATATTTCAAGGAAAAAGAAATTACTCCAAAAACAAAAAGAAGGAAAGAAAAGGATGAAAATGGTTGGAAAAGTTGAAGTGCCACAAGAAGCTTTTTTAGCTATATTATCATCTAATAAAGAAAAATGATTGGTTTATATATACATATTCCATTTTGTGAAAAGATATGTCATTATTGTGATTTTGTAAAAGGAGTTCCAAAAAATCAAACAGTTGTTGATAACTACATTCAAGCTTTAATTACTCAAATTGAACAAACAAAAAAACAATACACGTATTTTGACACCATCTATATTGGTGGCGGCACGCCTTCGATGCTTAGTAGAGATCAACTAGAAGTTATATTTCGTTCATTGGAAACGTATTCTCCTATTGAATATACCGTCGAAGTAAACCCTGAATCATATACGAATGAAAAAGGGTTACTACTAAAAAAATATGGCATTAATAGAGTGTCTTTTGGTGTGCAAACATTTAATGATAAACATTTAAAAAGACTTAATCGAGCGCATGATAGCAGCATGATTGAGCAGGGCATTAAAGACTTAAAGAAATTAGGAATTAATAATATAAGTGTCGATCTTATTTTTGGTTTGGAACATCAATCCATCGAGGAATTAAACGATGACCTAGATAAATTTTTGGATTTAGACGTGAATCATATCAGTACATATTCACTCATTATTGAAGAAAATACATATTTTAGTCATCAAATGAAACGTGGAAAATTTAAACCAACCGATCAAGATGTTGAATCCGATATGTATGATTTGGTAAAAAAAAGATTACATGACCATGGATATGAGCATTATGAAATATCCAATTTTGCTAAAAGAGGATTTGAATCAAAACATAATCAACTCTATTGGACACAACAAAAATATATTGGTTTAGGCTTGGGTGCTCACGGATTCAACGGTACACATCGCATTGAACAAACTAAGTCTATGTCTAAATATTTAAAACAAGAATTTGATGTCAAAAAAATTTTTCAGGATGAAACAGTCTTAAGGAATGACCATCTATTATTTTTATTACGATTATCAAACGGAATTTCACTAGAAATGGTAAAAAAAAGATATAATAAAGATATATATGAATTGTACCCAAGTCTTCTCAAAAAAATAGATGAAGGTCTTCTTGAAGAAGTGAATAATCACTTGAGACTTACCCACAAAGGACAAAAATTAGGAAATTTAGTGTTTATGGTGTTTGTATGAAATATGAGATAAAAGATTTTGAATATTATATTAAGCAAGAAAGAAATCTATCAAAAAATACAATGATGTCTTACATACGAGATCTTGAGCACTTTAGCAATTATGCAAAAAAATGGTTCAAGATTGAAAACGTTAAACTAATTATGGAAAAACATCTTTATTCATACATTAAAAGCCTTTCAAAAAAATTAGAACCCTCATCCATTTCAAGAAAAATTTCAACATTAAAAAGCTTTTTTAAATTTTTAATGTTGGAACGAATTGTTTCAGAAAATCCTGCAAGAAAATTGATTAGTCCAAAACAACCAAAAAAAATCCCATATATTTTGAGTGTTGATGAAGTTATGTCTTTACTTAACCATATTCAAGGAACAAAGCCTCTTGAACTTAGAAATCAAGCATTATTAGAAATGATTTATGGTTCAGGACTTCGAGTTAGTGAATTGCTATCATTAAAGATTACAGACATCCATATTAAGCAAATGTATGTAAGTGTTCTTGGAAAAGGGAGTAAAGCAAGAGAAGTGCCAATAAATGATTTATCAATTAAAGCAATTATCACATACATGAGTGATGGGAGACCCGAATTAAATATTAGAAACACAAACTATTTGTTTTTAAACAAAAGAGGAGATATGTTATCACGTGTTGGTTTTTATAAACTCCTATCTAAATGGAGCGAAGAACTTAAACTTCCTAAAATTACACCCCATATGCTAAGACATGCTTTTGCCACACACTTATTAGAAAATGGAATTGATTTAAGAACACTACAACTTTTATTAGGTCATGAAAACATCTCAACAACACAACTATATACACATTTAAGTCAAAAACATATGTTTGAAACATATGATAAAACGCACCCTCGAGCAAAGGAGGACCCTTATGTTTAAACGAATTTTTTTGATTGTTTTAGATAGTTTGGGTATTGGTGCACAAGAAGATGCCCATCTTTATAATGACGTTGGCGCAAATACCATAGAAAATATTTTAAAACATAAAGCTTTGAATATTCCCCATCTTATATCACTAGGATATGGAAATATAGAAAATATTAAAGGATTAGAAAAAACAAATCATCCAAAAGGAGTTTTTACCAAAATGCGTGAAGCTTCTATTGGAAAAGATACCATGACGGGTCATTGGGAAATGATGGGACTTAAGATCAAAGAACCCTTCTTAACATTTACTGAAAAAGGGTTTCCAAAAGAAATTATTGAAACATTAGAAAAGCGAACAGGACATAAAATAGTAGGTAATAAAGCTGCATCAGGCACAGAGATTATTAAAGAATATGGTGAACATCATTTAAAAACCGGTGATTTAATTGTCTATACATCTGCAGATTCTGTATTGCAGATAGCCATGCATGAAGATAAAATCCCTATAGAAAGACAGTATGAAATTTCAGAAATCGCACGTGAGATCATGATGAAACCGGAATGGAAAGTTGGTAGAGTCATAACAAGACCATTTAAAGGAAAGGATTCAGAATCATTTTATCGAACATCAAACAGAAAAGATTATGCATTAAAACCGTTTGATAAAACAGCGCTAAATTATCTAAAAGAAGAAGGTTTAGATGTGATTGCTCTAGGCAAAATCATGGATATTTTTGATGGATATGGAATTACAGAATTCAAGAAAACGACTTCTAATGAAGATGGTATGAATAAATTAATGGATACCATAGCGAAAGATTTTAAAGGGTTATGTTTTCTTAATTTGGTTGATTTTGATGCAAAATATGGACACCGAAGAGATCCGATTGGTTACGCAAATGCAATAGAAGATTTTGATAAAGAACTTAAAAATGTTATCGACCTTTTATCGGATGAAGATCTACTTATGATTACAGCAGATCACGGTAATGATCCAACACATCATGGTACTGATCATACAAGAGAATTTGTACCTTTATTGGTGTATAATAAAAATATAGTAAACGGTAAAAAATTAGATATCCGTGATACTTTCTCAGATATTGGTATAACAATTTTAGAAAACTTTGATATTAAAAACATATTAAAAGGAAAATCATTTTTAAACGAGATCATAACCACATTTAAGGAGAAATAATATGATAAAAAAACTATTAATTATTACAATGATTGCTATAACATCCATTCATTTATTTGATGTTCAAGCAAACACATCGTTATTATCTCAGCTGCCTGAAGCGATTCAAGAACGACTATATGATCGTTTAAATAATCAAGAGGACGATACGATTACAGAAACAAAACTCACCGCATCCGATGGTGAAGCAAATGACAACTTTGGTTACTCCGTCGCAATCGATGGTTCCACATTGGTGGTGGGTGCATATGCTGATGATGCGGTGTATGTGTATGATTTCACGAAGCCTACAAGTGACCCTGAATTTGAACGAAAGATCACGGCATCCGATGTTGCATTAGATGACTACTTTGGTTACTCCGTCGCAATCGATGGTTCTAACCTGGTAGTGGGTGTTCCTGGTGATGATGACAACTTAACTCGTTCTGGATCGGTGTATGTGTATGATCTCACCCTAACTTCAAATGACGCAGGTTTTGAACGCAAGATCACGGCATCCGATGGTGCATCAGATGACAACTTTGGTTTAACCGTCGCATTAGATGGTTCTACCTTGGTGGTGGGTGCTGCATATGATGACAATGTCAATGGAACTAATTCAGGATCGGTGTATGTGTATGATCTTACTTTAGATGGAAATGCAGCCACACCGAGTAATCCTGCAACAGATTATGCTTCTGGTTTTGAACGTAAGATCACGGCATCCGATGGTGCATTAGATGACTACTTTGGTTATTCCGTCGCAATCGATGGTTCTACCCTGGTAGTGGGTGCTAACAGGGATGATGACATTAAACGTGATTCTGGATCGGTGTATGTGTATGATCTCGCGAAGCCTACAAGTGACCCTGAATTTGAACGAAAGATCACGGCATCCGATGGTGCAGAATATGACGGCTTTGGTCACTCTGTCGCAATCGATGGTTCCACATTGGTGGTGGGTGCATATGATGATGACGACGGAAGTAATTCTGGATCGGTGTATGTGTATGATCTTACTATAGATTGGAATGTAGCCACACCGGGTAATCCTGCAACAGATTATCCTTCTGGTTTTGAAACTAAGATCACGGCATCCGATGGTGCATCAAATGACAACTTTGGTTTAACCGTCGCATTAGATGGTTCTACCTTGGTGGTAGGTGCTTTGTATGATGATGTCAATGCAATTAATGATGGATCGGTGTATGTGTATGATCTTACTTTAGATGGAAATGCAGCCACACCGAGTAATCCTGCAACAGATTATGCTTCTGGTTTTGAACGTAAGATCACGGCATCCGATGGTGCAATAGGTGACAACTTTGGTCACTCTGTCGCAATCGATGGTTCCACGTTGGTGGTGGGTTCTATTGGTGATGACAATGTCAATGGAACTAATTCTGGATCGGTGTATGTGTATGATGGCACCTTTGGAAGTGGCACCACAAAAACGGATGAGGAGTGGGCAAGTGAGATTACCTCAATGATTGACGCACTCACTGAACCGTATGTCCGTGCCGATGTTGAAGCTGCACGTGATGCTTATAACAATTTAACTGAGGACCAACAAGCTTTAATTTCAGCAGAGACGTATCAAACACTTCTTGATGCGGAGCAAGCGCTCGCAGACATTGACGCAGCCGCAGCCGTGGACGCGATGATTGACGCCCTCACAGACCCTTATGATATTGAAGCAATTGAAGCCGCACGCGTGGCGTATGAT
>Ga0213864_10000523_pt1 | contig 17315 bp, 18 predicted proteins | sample PICome_5_FD_160078 | JGI IMG/M metagenome (GOLD analysis project Ga0213864, IMG submission 160078) | Coastal seawater microbial communities near Pivers Island, North Carolina, United States - PICO247 | ecosystem: Environmental > Aquatic > Marine > Coastal | place: USA: North Carolina... | reverse complement strand
TAGATTCCTTATATACTGAACAGTGATAGACCATTCAGTACAATACACACATGGTTATTTTGGGTGTTGATCCTGGTTCAAGAATCACCGGTTTCGGTGTGATCGAATCAAATAAATTTAAATTTTCCTACGTCTCAAGCGGGTGCATTCGTACCAGTGGAGACCTGACTGAGCGGATTACCATAATTTTTAACGGAATCAGTGAAATTATTGAAAAATATCAACCTGATGTAGTGGTCATTGAGAGAGCGTTCATGCGACCTGACCGACCTAATCCTGATGCAGCTATCAAGCTTGGTCATGCCAGGGGCGCAATTATTTCAGCTGCAGGCTCAAGAGAAATATCAATGATTGAATATAGTCCCAATCAAATTAAAAAAGCGATTGTCGGAAGAGGGCATGCCACTAAAGATCAGGTATCTTATATGGTTCAAGAATGTTTAAAGCTCAATAAGGCACCTCAAGCGGACGCTGCAGACGCACTTGCAGGGGCAATATGTCATGGTTACAACTGCGCTTAGAATTAATCTTTAATTCTGCCAATTGCACAAGAGACAAAAGATTTGGCCTTAGTTTTCGCTGCCTCTAGGCCTTCAACTGAATTGATTCTGGGATAGCCTAGTTTATGAAGTACATTTTCAACTTCAGTCTCATCAATGACCTTATCATCAATGATGACAGCCCCTTCTGCAATATCAACATCAACATGTTCATAGTTAAATGTTTCTTTTATTTTGGAAATGATTGAATTAGCACAACCACCACACTTAATATTCTCAACAACAATTTTCATAATAGGCTCAGTAAAAAATAACAATCAAAAAATACTATGAATACAATACTCCTTATGTTTAATAAATTCAAACAATGAAGCTCTATAAAGAAAGGTTTGTAACAAATATTTAATTTATATTAAAAAAAACTAATATTAGAAAATATTAATATGTTATAATATTGTTCGTTCGGGATTCTTATACTCTCCTCAGAGTGAAGTTTCTCTCCTCAAGTTAAGCTCAAAAATCCCGAACACCCCCAAAATATTCAACTAAAGTCTTAGATTTCTGAGAAATAAACTCTTACATTCCCAAAACCTTTGAGCTCAGAAACTGTCGATGTAAGTTTATTTTTGATTTCCTGATGACTGTTTTTTGTTTTCAGACAAGAGAGTGGAAGGAAGAAGTCAACATGAATTTTTCCATCAAGATAATGAAGCTGAATGTGATGAATCTGACCATCACACTTTTCATTGAATAGTGCTTTGTTAAGGATACCTAGGGCCTCAGGTCTTTCTGGCAATTTATCATAGGGTGCCGCCACTTCATCATCCTCTGGATCTATATGGACAATAACATCGGTAAGATCTTTAAGACAATGCATAGCAACTCTCTCAACACTGACACTTATGATATGTCCTTCACTAACAGATAAATAAGGTTCAACTTGTACGTGAACATCTGCAGAAATATTAGAGCCAATTCTTCTGGTTCTTAGAGAATGGACACTGACCACACCACCAATTTTTCCAATTGATGCATATAACTTATCGATATCTTTCTGGTCAATTGAACTATCAACTAACTCTTTAGAGGAGTCAAAACCAAGTTTCCAAGCAATGTAGAGGATCATTAAACCAACAATAATGGCTGCAATAGCATCAAACTTCATGTATCCAAAATTGACACCTATAACTCCAGCAAAGACCACTACAGAGGAGAGTGAATCAGTTCTATGGTGCCAGGCATTCGCAATTAACATTTTAGAATTGACTTTCTTTCCAACAGAGACTGTATACCAGTAAAGAAGCTCTTTTGCGATAACCGAAAGGGCTGCAGTCCATAACAATAGACTAATATGTTCGAGGGGTTCGGGATTTATAAATCTAGAATATCCGTCATAAATTATTCCAAAACCTACAAGTGCTAAGAAGAAGGCAAGTACAAAAGTAGCAATTGTTTCAAATCGCTGGTGACCGTATGGATGTTCATCATCAGCTTCTTCATGAGAAAACTTTGCTGCATAGAGAACTACACCATCAGTAAGTAAATCTGAAAATGAATGAACACCATCTGCAATTAATGCGCCTGAATTTCCCAAAATACCAACAAAGATTTTGAAAATAGCAAGAGTAAAGTCAACAATAGCACCAACTATGGTTACTTTTTGAGTTAGTGATTTCTTGGTAGTGGTATCCAAATTTCCCCCTGATCAGTAAAGACATTTTATCTTTGTTAGATTAATTTTTTAAAAAATAGTTGATAATATAAATGATAATCATTATCATATAAGAACTTTATAATTTAACGAAATAACTATCTAAACTGATGTATGTTTAAAGCAGAAAATATATCTATTAATTTCTCAAATCAAGTGATTCTAGATGAGGCTAATTTCGCGATTAATGAGGGTGAAATAATTGCGATGTTAGGGGATAGTGGTTCAGGCAAATCTTCTGTCTTGAAATTTCTAGCCGGGTTAAGTAGTAATCAAAAAGGAAATGTCTTACTAGATGGAGAAAACCTGACTATAGATGGCGTACATTTGGTTTCTCCTGATAAGAGGAATATAGGAATGGTATTTCAGGATTACGCATTATTTCCTCATATGAATGTTAAGAAAAATATTGAATTTGGAATTTCTCATCTATCCCGAAGAGAAAGAAAATCTATTGTAGAGAATTTACTTTCATTGATTGAGTTAGAGGGTATCGAAAAAAAATACCCCCATCAATTATCTGGAGGTGAACAACAAAGGGTTGCTCTGGCAAGAGCCCTCGCTAAGAAACCTAAATTACTTCTTATGGATGAACCTTTTTCAAGTCTTGATGCACGACACAAAAAAGATTTGATTGCCAAAGTAAGAGACATTCTAAAGAAAACAAACACTGCATCAATATTTGTCACACATGATAAGAAAGAAGCAAGTGGTCTCGCTGATAAAACAGCAGTCATAAAGAACAAAAAACTTACATATAAATAGGAGACAATAATGAATAAAGGGTTTATTAAAAACCTTTTCACACTCTGTGCGATAGTAATCAGTTTTAACTCATTCTCATCGGATAAAGAAATTACAGTTTATAGTTCAAGGACTGCTCATCTCATTGAACCCCTTCTAGATGCATTTACGAAAGATACAGGAATTAAAGCCAAGCTTTTGACGGGAGACGGCAATGCATTGATTGAAAGGATTAAGCTCGAAGGAGAGAGTACTCATGCTGATATCTTTATGACAGTTGATGCGGGTAATCTCTGGTATGCAGGTTCTCAAGATATTTTTCAACCTATGAAATCTGAAACTGTTATTAGTAATATTCCTAATCATTTAAGAGATCCTGAGGATTTATGGACTGGTTTGTCTGTTAGAGCAAGAACCATTGTATATTCAACTGAAAGAGTCAATGCTGACGAGCTATCAACCTATGAAGATTTGGCTTCAAAAAAATGGAAGAGAAGACTTTGTTTAAGAACCAGTAAAAAAATATACAACAAATCGCTAGTTGCATCTCTCATTCATCATTTAGGTGAAGAGGGTGCAGGCAAGGTGGTTGAGGGCTGGGTCAATAACCTAGCAACTTCTCCTCACTCTAAAGACTCTAAAGTGATGGAGGCGATTATTTCGGGTCAATGTGATGTTGGGATTGTTAATACCTACTACTATTTAGATCAAATGAAAAAAACGCCTAATGCTCAACTTAAACTCTTCTGGCCCAATCAAAAAACTACGGGTGTTCATGTCAATATCTCGGGAGCTGGAATTGTTAAACATTCAAAACATATCAAAGAGTCTCAGAAACTGATTGATTATCTGACGGGAATTAAAGCGCAACAGATATATATGTCATTGAATAGTGAGTATCCGGCTAATCCAAACGTTAAATCTGTAAGCCTTGATAGAGAATTAGGCACTTTTAATCAAGACAAAATGAACTTATCGCAAACTGGAATTCTTCAGTCAGAAGCGGTCAAGTTAATGCAAAGAAAAAAATACAAATAGGCCTTTGTTCTGAAATAGGAAAGCAAGTTGAAATGTAACAATCCAAAATACTTCATTCCAACTCTAGCAACTATAGTTGCTTTTCCTGTTTTGGTTGTATTGCTCTCTTGGCTGACACCTGATGTTGAAACTTGGCAGCATTTCTCTGAATACCTGCTAGGCGATCTTATCAAATCAACCATTATCTTGGTTATCGGAGTGGCTCTGGGTGTCATGATATTAGGGACACTTTTGGCATATCTCGTGGTGATGGTAGATTTTCCTGGAAGACAATGGATGGAGTGGGCATTATTTCTGCCATTTGGAATTCCTGCCTATGTCTTAGCCTTTGTCTATTTAGGTGTATTTGATTATTCAGGTTATGCCCAAACTTTTCTCAGAGACTATATAGGTTTTCCAGGATTTGATATTCGATCAGGTTCATGGGCGACCATATTGACCTTTATTTTAGTTTTTTATCCTTATGTCTATATGATGACACGAGCATCATTTATGAGGCAGAAAATCAGCATGATCGAAGCCGGAAAATTATTAGGAGCTGGACCTGTAAGGGTTTTTTTCAAGATATCACTACCCATTGCAAGACCCGCTGTCGCTGCAGGCGTATTGGTGACAATTATGGAAACGTTGGCAGATTACGGTGTTGTAGGATTATTCAATTACAACACTTTTACCACCGCAATTTATTCTGCTTGGATAGATTTTAGGTCTGTCGAGGTTGCAGCTCAATTAGCCTCTATTCTCGTTATAAGCGCATTTTTCTTAATTTACTTTGAAAAAAAGGCACGCGGCAAAGCAAAATATTATTCATCTGATATTTATCAAGAAAGGCCATATAAGGCTAGTGGATTTTTGGGAGGATTGATAAGCTTCTTTGTATTAGGAGTTTTCTTATTAGCTTTCGCAATGCCTATGCTCCAGCTGGTTATTTGGGGACATGAAATGATCCTAGAGGAGTGGAACTCAAGTTATCTGGATTTAATCCAATCAACAATAACTTTGACTACTTTAGCGATCATTATTGTGATTTTTATCTCGACCCTTCTTGCGCTCCCTAACGATTGTAAAAACTCTCTTGTTTCAAGAAATTTATTACGAGTTTCCACTTTAGGATATGCATTGCCGGGCTCAGTCATGGCAGTGGGTTTATTGTTTGGGGTTAATGAGATATCTTCATTTGCTCAAATATTTGGATTGCCGTCTATAAATTACTTAATATTTGGATCAATTACATTATTGGTCTTTGCATACGTAACACGTTTTCTAGCTGTTGGTTTCAATTCGATTGATGCTTCAGTCCAACAAATAAAACCTGTCTTAATCGATAATGCAAGATTGCTAGGCGCCAAGAGAGGAAAAATTATTTGGAGAGTCTATCTTCCAATGATGCTTCCTGGAATTTTGGCTGCATCGCTTTTAGTGGGCGTAGATGTCATGAAAGAACTTCCAGCGACTTATTTACTTCGACCGTTTGGATGGGATACTCTGGCAATTAAGGTTTATGAATTAAGCTCAGAGGGACTTTATGAGAGAGCAGCCGTGCCTGCTCTTATTATGGTCGCGATAGGAGCATTAATGATGCTTATATTTAGATCAATCGATAAAAAAATTACTTTATAAAACATCCCAAGTAAAATATCCCCAATTAATAAGGGATATCAATGAATAATTTTATTAACAGCATTAATGGAGTAACCTCCTCATCTGTAGTTGCAAATTTCAAGAAAAACAAAGTTTTGGATTTTTCTTTAATTGCTTTTGATGAAGGGACAACCACAGCTGCTGTTTTTACTCAGAATGTTTTTTGTGCGGCACCTGTTATAGTCGCTAAAAATCATCTAAAGAACGATATCAAGGCTTTTATTATCAACACTGGCAATGCCAATGCGGGCACCGGAGAGATAGGTTTAAAAAATGCAATAGACTCTTGCTCTATGGCTGCAAAGAGTCTAGGAATAAAAGCTGAAGAAGTGATGCCTTTTTCCACTGGCGTGATTGGACAACAACTCTCGATGGAAAAATTTGAAAAAGGAATTAGCGACGCCTCTAAGAATTTGAATGAGAATTTGAGTGATTTAGGACAAGCAATTTTGACGACTGATTTGGTCGAGAAGAAATTTTCAACTTCCTTTAACTTTCATGGAAAAACAGTCAGTATCACTGGTTTTGCGAAAGGTTCTGGAATGATACGACCCAATATGGCTACTATGTTGAGCTTTATATTTACAGACATAGAGGCTAGTCAAGATGACCTGCAAACTTGTCTCCTTCATTCGGTTGAGAAATCATTTAATCGTATTACAGTCGATGGCGATACCTCAACAAATGATGCTTGCACGCTTAGTGCAACTGGAAAAAGTGGGGTCAATATCACAGACTGCCTAGAAGAGTTTCAAGAGGCCATGGATCAAGTTTGCTTATCACTTGCGCAAATGATTATTAAGGATGGAGAGGGTGCTACTAAATTTATAGAGGTCAAGGTTAAAGGAGGTGAGACTTCCCAAGCTTGTCTTGAGGTTGCTTATAGTGTCGCTCACTCACCGCTTGTTAAAACTGCTATCTTTGCATCCGATGCTAATTGGGGAAGAATTCTTGCTGCAGTAGGTCGATCTAATATCAAGAATTTGAATATTGGCGATGTTAACATCTCTTTGAATGATACTGCTTTAATCACTCATGGTGAACCAGATAAAAACTACACTGAAGAGAAGGGGAGTAGTGAAATGAGTAAAGATAGGATCGTGTTATCGATAGACATAGGTTCCACAAATCACCAAGAGACTGTTTGGACGTGTGATTTTTCTTATGATTACGTCAAAATTAATGCTGAATATCGTACATGAGTATTTGTAGACTTCTTATATCCTGTCCTGATGCACACGGATTAGTTGCCAAGGTCAGTCAATTTATTTTTGAACAAGGTGGAAATATCAAAGAGGCACATCATCATTTAGATGACGACAATAAATTATTTTTTATGCGAATTGAAATAGATTCCATGACTTTGAATTGTTCTATTGATGAATTCAAAAAAAATTTTCAAAAGGTAGCAAAAACTTATCAAATGTTATGGCGTTTAAGTGATGCCTCATATCAAAAAAGAATCCTCATTATGGGGTCAAAAGCGACCCATTGTGTTGCAGATCTTATGCACAGAGATCACGAACAGGAATTAGACGGTAAGATTATTGGAGTATTATCAAATCACAATCATTTATCAAAGATCGCAAAGTGGTATGAGGTACCTTCAGTTCACATTCCTGTGAACCAGGAAACCAAAGATGATGACTTGGCTAAAATTTCTAATGAGATTGAGAAATTTAATCCTGATGTGATTGTTCTTGCCAGATATATGCAGATTATTCCTGAAGAGCTATGTGATAAATATCGAGAAAAAATTATCAATATTCATCATTCATTTCTACCGTCATTCATTGGAGCTGACCCTTATCAAAAAGCATCAGATAGAGGGGTTAAACTAATTGGCGCAACTTGTCATTATGTTACTTCTAATCTTGATGAAGGACCTATCATTGAGCAAGATGTCATTCGTGTAGATCATGCAGATAGTCGTGAGGATATGAAAAAAATGGGGCAAGATGTTGAAAAAATTACCCTCGCTAAGGGCTTGCAGTATCATCTCCAAGATCGTGTGATTGTCTTTAATAATAAAACAATCGTATTTAATTAATTCATTCAATATCTTTATAAGTATTCCATCATAAAGTGATACACAGAATCACTTTCTTAAGTTGTGTAGAATCACTTCAGTTATTAAAAAAGTTGGATTTTTTTTGAAGTTTTTCTCCATCACGCTTTCGGTATTTTTTCTATTCACTAGCATCAATACCTCTGCTAATTTTGAACCCCCAAAAAACTACTATCATCCGATTCTAAAAATCACTCCTTCAACCGATTGGTCAAATAGAGATATTACTCAAAGTAAACAAATGGCTAAGAAAGGTAAAAAAGATTCTTATGCGGCTTATGGGTGTCAGTTATTCGATCTAGGTAGTTATTCAGACGCATATGAATGGCTCAAAAAAGCTATGATTTATGCAAATAGTTCAGAGTCCAAGAATTCAATCAATAAATACTCTTCCAATTATTTAGCAGTTACATCAAGACTGGCAAAAATTTATGCATACGGGGTTGGAGCAGATAAAAATCTTATTAAGTCTAAAAAAATTATTAAGGAGATCTTGCCAATTGTTTACGCAAAACTTAAAAATACAGACTACTTAATGCTCAGAGCCAAAAGAGATCAAAACTATAGACAATATAATTATTTCCTAAAGATAATGGCAGAGTATAGAATGCTGATTGATGAGTTAAATAAGATTAATCAGAAACAAATTAGCTTATCTAGACTTTAAATATCTTAGTGCTCTTCCGTCAAGAATCACCAGTCCAATAACAATTATCATCAGACCTATAATTTCGGTTTTGGTAATTAACTCCCCAAGAATTAGTGCGTTCAGAATAATTGCTGCAGGCGGGATAATGATAGTACATATCTGAAGGTTGCCAGCACCAGCACTCTCGAGAATTTTAAAATATAGAAAATAAGCCAAAACATTGGCAATGATTGCAAATAAGATAATTATTGCAATGATGTCTATTTCTAATACTATGAGCTCATTCATATACCCATAGCCAATGATAGGTAACATAATTATAGAACTTGCAGTTAGCATGCCTGTGGCAGCAATCATTGGCTTCAAGTGAGATAGTTTTAATTTCCCCCAAACTACTGCAAAAGCATAGGATAGTGATCCGAGGAGAATGACATACTTACCAAACCCTTGATTTATATTAGAAAAAATCTCATCAAATCCAACTGCAATTGAGACTCCGAGGACTCCTATCAAAACACCTAGAACTCTTGTTGTAGTTAATTTTTCATTCGTTAAGAAAATTGAGGCAACAATAATAGTAAAAAAAGACGTACTTGCATTCAGTATTGAGGCTAATCCGCCAGTGGTAAATTGTTGCCCAACAGCGATAAGTGAAAAGGGTAGTATGTTATTAATCAGACCCATAATAATTAGGTTGAAAATATCGCTCAGCGTTAATATTTTTATTCCATATTTGGTAATGATAAATGGGATAAGAATCATAGCAGAAGCTGCAACCCTGACAAAAGCAATACTTATTGGCGAGATATGCTTTAATAAAATCTCATTAAATAAGAAGCTTGAACCCCAAAAAAGACCCAATAAAAAAACCATCAACCAATCCTTATTGCTCATATTCTTATGACTTGCTTGATTTCAGAGATTCTAGATTCTAGCTCTTGAGGTGAATAATTTACTGCTGATGAATGCCCCCATACTGGCCCAGGCCATGCAGGGTCATTTTCGAAGCGAACAATATGATGAAGATGGAACTGGGAGACAATATTTCCAAGTTTTCCAATATTAAGAGACTGCCCACCATATAGATCCTTTAAGGCATTTTGGATTAGTAGTGATTCATCATGGAGAGTTGCTTGATCCTCTTTAGATAGATCTGTCCATTCATAGACATTCTCTATCTCTGGCACAAGAATTATCCAGGGGTATCTTGAGTCATTCATCAGGAGAGCTTGACTAAGTTGTAACTTTCCAATGTTAATGGTGTCATTTTTTAATCGAGAATCAAGGAAAAACATAATGACTAAGCAATGGGTAATTTAATTTTTGAAGAAAAATGATGCCACTCATATCGAATAGGGTAGTTTCTCCTATATTTTTCGAACTCATTAGGTTGTTGTAAAGCCTTTTGATCCTTTGAGAAATCATATATTTCATTTAGACAATCTCTTAGGTTGTTTCCAGTTAGTTCTATTTTTCCAGGATCAATCATTTTGGCTATTTTGGGGTCGATTTCAACATTAAGGAAATCACACAATGCCTCATAAACCATATAAGATCCTTTGAATTTAGCATCAATTGAATGACCTGCGATATGAGGGGTGGCTAGAAAGGAAGAACTAAGTAATTTTTGGTTGATATTGGGTTCATTCTCCCAACAGTCAATAATATTTGCTAGGGTTTCCTTATCTTTCCAAATAGATTCATCAATTACACCTCCTCTGGCAGCATTAAAGACGATCGAGTCATTTTTAATCTTATGAAAATTATCTTTATTGAGTAGGTGATAGGTAGGGTGGTTTCCATCAAAATCTAAAGGGGTGTGGAAAGAAACAATATCTGCAGATAAAGCCGTCTCAAGATCTACAAAGTTGGCATCATCTCCTCTTTCTTGTCGTGGTGGATCATTTAGTAAGGTTGGGATACCCAAAATTTTAGCTTTTTCATTTAATCTAGAGCCTACATTGCCAACACCAATTATTCCTAGAGTTTTTGATTGAATATCAAATCCAAAACTATTAGACAAATTCAGGATTGTTGTGATAACAAACTCTGCAACAGCCATTGCATTGCAGCCTTGTGCCGAGAAAAATTGAATATTAGCTTCTTTGAGGTAATTCTGATCAACATGATCAAGCCCTGCTACCGCTGAACCCACAAAGGACACCTTGCTTCCATCAAGTAAGTTTTTATTAATCTTAGTTCTTGATCTTACAATTAATATATCCGCATCCTTGACGGCATCTTTGGTAATTTCTATACCGGGTATGGGAATAACTCTGCCAAGATTAGCAAATATCTCCTGATGTGCATAACATGCATCATCAATTACAATTTTCATAGCTTCCAATTGATGGGGTCAATATTGTTTATTTTAAGGTAGTTATTTGTTTTAGAGAAATGTTGGCAACCAAAGAATCCTTTATGGGCAGAAAAAGGGGAGGGATGCGGAGATTGGAGGATTAAATGTCTATTAGAATCTATATTTGAAGCCTTCTTTTGGGCATATGCACCCCAAAGCATGAAAACTACATTTTCTTTTTCTTTGTTAATAAGTTCGATTACATAATCTGTAAACTCTTCCCATCCTTTTCCTGCATGAGAAGCAGGTTGATTCTTTTCCACCGTCAATACGCTATTTAATAAAAGCACTCCTTGTTTTGCCCAAGAAGATAAATCACCTGACTGGTTATTGATTCCAATGTCAGATTGAATTTCTTGGAAAATATTTCTAAGAGATGGAGGTAAGCTAACACCCTCAGGGACAGAAAAACTCATACCCTGAGCTTGTCCAGGATTATGGTAGGGATCTTGTCCAAGAATAACGACCTTAACATCTTTAAAGTGCGTGAGTTCAAAAGCCTTAAACCATTGCCCTCTGGGAGGGTAAATTGTCTTTTTTTCTCTGGCTTGAAGGTTAAGAAAGTTAATTAAATTTTGGAAGTATTCTTTTTTTGGTATGTCTGAGAGTTTTACTTTCCAATCACCTACTTCCATAATTTCTTTAGTATTTATGAATACACTTCTTAAAAGTATTAGATTGAAGCCCACCAAAGTCTAAATCTAAGACCTAGCTCTGTCATGTAACCAACTTCTTTGAAACTAATTTTCCCTGATGGGGATATGATGAAACTTGTAGGAGTTCCAGTGACACCAAAAAAAGTAGCTAGTGTTCCAGATTTGTCATTGATGATATTATCTAACTTAAGATTATTTTTATTTGCATATTCAGTTATCTCTTTGTCAGACCCTGATTGGATTGCAATATTTAAAGTGCGATAATCTTTGGCAACATTTTGAATATTATCATTTTCCATTTCACAGATAGGGCACCAAGTAGCCCAAAAATGAATAAGCAATGGCTCATTTGGCCAAGGCTTTGAGCTCAATGATTCACCTGTTAAACTGGTAGAGGTAAAACTAGGCACATTCCCTTCAATCAAATCTTGTTGTTGCCATAAACGTATGACAAATATGGCTAAAATTACCAGTATTATTTGAATGATTGTTTTACGCTTAGGTCTTGAGATATTCATAAGTTCTTTATTATAAATAGTTATGGTTGATTGGTTAGAGCGATGGAGAAAAGGAACAACAGGCTGGCATAGATCAGATATCAATCCTCAACTCATAGAAAATATAAATCAATTATCTGAAGCCAGAACCCAAAAAATATTTGTACCATTATGTGGCGCCAGTCTTGATATGATATACCTTATCGATCAAGGGTTTCATGTTGTGGGCGTTGAATTAAGTTCTCTTGCTATTGATCGATTTTTTATTGAAAATAAGATGGAACATAAGGTCTCAAAAGTGGGAGACTTTGATCTATATCAAGGTAAGAACATTGACATTTATTGTGGTGATTTTTTCAAGCTCAAGAGGGATTATTTGGATGAAGTTAGCTTCGTTTATGATCGTGCTGCCCTTATTGCTCTTAATCCCGATTTGCAAAAAAAATATGCAATGCATTTAAAAGAAATCCTTCCAATTTGTTCAAAGATTCTTTTATTAACGATGTTTTATCCTCAAAATGAAATGGAAGGGCCACCTTATTCTGTTGGAGATGATGATGTAGAAGATCTATTCATAGAATCTAAAGCGATTAAAAAAATTTCTTCCTTAAATGAAACAGAAAGTTCTCTTAAACCTGATGACCTAATTCTGACATATTTGTTTAAGAATGTTTATTTAATAGATCTCTAGTTATACAACCACGTAATTTATGACTCTTTTCTGCTTAGAGGTTGTAGATAATATGAAAAAGTTTTATGTCATGGCCAAAAAATTAGTTTTTCTCTTTTTCCCTATTGTTTTTCTATCAGGATGCTTTTCTTCTCCAGCAAGAGAGGTAAGTAATATCTGTCATCTTTTGGACGAAGAAGTCAGTTGGTACCGTCATGCAAAGGCTACAGAGAAAAAGTATGGAGCACCTTCTCATATCATACTTGCCATTATGTACCAAGAATCGAGATTTGATTCAGACGCAAGACCTCCAAGAGAAAAATTATTCGGAGTTATTCCTTGGCTCAGACCTTCTTCTGCCTATGGGTTTGCTCAGGCTAAAGATGATACTTGGGATTGGTACAAGTTAAAGTCTGGTAATAGTGATGCAGATAGAGATGATTTTGATGACGCGATTGATTTTGTTGGTTGGTACATTTCGCAATCTGAAAAACTATCTAAAATCTCAAAGAATGATGCATACAATCAATATCTTGCCTACCACGAGGGTCATGGGGGATTTAATAACGGGTCATTTAAGCAAAAAACTTGGTTACTCGATGTTGCTAAGAAAGTAGATCAAAATGCAAAAAAATACAAAAAACAACTTGATCAATGTAGAGACCAACTTGATTCTAATAGAGTTTGGAGATTTTTTTAATGTTGATTAAGATTTTTGAGACTGCTCCTAAAGAGGGGACTATGAAAGAGTTTTCTTATGAAGATAAAGAATATTTTGTTGTCAAAAATAATGGAAAAATTTTTTGCGCGGATAATAAGTGTCCTCATGAAGATATCAAATTAACTTTGGGTTGTATCAAGGGGAATAGTATTAAGTGCTCACTACACGGATATAGTTTTGATTTAGTCACTGGATCATGCTCTGATGAGGATGTTGATAGATTAAACACTTATTCAGTAGAAGAGAGAAATGACGGAGTTTATGTAGAGGTGCTATGAGTAGTCAAGAATTAATCCATTCAATTATTCAAAGAATTGCAACAGGTCCAGATCTTAGTAAAAATATTGATTTGGAAGAAGCTAAATTGGGCATGGAAGCTATTTTAAAGGGCGAGGTCGATGATGTTAGATCGGCTATTTTCTTAATTGCCTTAAGAATGAAACGTGAGACAATGGATGAAAATAAAGGCATTCTTGCAGCCATCCAGAACCTTACAACTAACCAAAAAGTCGATGTGGAAAACTTAATTGATATTGGTGACCCCTACAGTGGTTACAATCGCTCAATTCCTGCTTCTTCCTTTCTTCCTCCTCTTTTAGCGGAACTTGGACTACCTGCATTAATCCATGGACTTAATTCTGTTTCTCCAAAGTTTGGTCTTACCCATAGACATGTTTCTGAATTAATGGGTTGTGATGTGGACATGTCTTCCAGCTCTGCAAAGGATAGAATTGAAAATGCTGAGATAGGTTGGGCTTATCTTGACCAATCGCAATATTGCTCAGGCCTTCATGATTTGGTTGAACTTAGAGATAGAGTAATCAAAAGAACAGTTCTTAATACTGTTGAAACATTAATTGGTCCACTTAGAGGAAAGAAAACACATTCAATATTAGGATATGTCCATAAACCCTATCCTCCAATCTATGCTGATTTGGTTAATGCTTCAGGAATGGATACAGCGCTTCTTATTCGGGGCGTTGAGGGAGGAGTAATTCCTTCACTCAGACAAAAAGGACTAATGATTTCTTACAGTGGTATTGAAGAGCAAGATAGAGTAGATATCGATCCTTCTGAGTTAGGAATTAAACAAGAAATGAGAGCTATTGCTTTCCCTGGTCAGATGTCAGTCGAGAAAAATATCACCGAATTAGCTAAACATACTTTTGATCTCGGAATCGATGCGCTGTCAGGTAAAGAAGGAATGTTCTTTGATGGCTTAGTGCTTGGAGCAAGTCTTGTCCTTTGGCATACAAAAAAGGTTAATAGTCTCTCTGAAGCTTCTGAAAAAGTTAGAGAAACCCTTAAATCTGGAAGAACTTTAAGTCGCTTAAAAAAATAGTACAAAAAAAAGTTTTTTTTTACTTGAATTCATGCCTAAGAAGAGTACTATTACCCCTAAAACTTCTTGGGGGAGAAGATTGAAAGCTTCAGACTTATTTGTAAAAGCTCTTGAAAATGAAGGTGTGGAGTATATCTTCGGAGTTCCAGGGGAAGAGAATTTAGATCTTCTCGAATCAATTAGAAAATCCAAATCTATAAAATTTATTTTGACCCGTCATGAGCAGGCTGCTGCTTTTATGGCAGCAACTTATGGGAGACTAACAGGACATGCTGGAGTATGCCTATCTACTCTAGGACCTGGGGCTACAAATCTTGTAACTGCCGTTGCATATGCCCAATTAGGCGCATTTCCACTTGTTGTTATTACTGGGCAAAAACCAATCAATGAAAGTTATCAAGGAAAGTTTCAGATATTAGATATCGTTCGTATGATGAGACCTCTCACCAAAGATGCTGATCAAATTGTATACGCAAGACACATCCCTTCTTTAGTTAGGGGAGCGTTTAGAATAGCAGAAGAGGAGAGACCCGGTGCAGTTCATCTTGAACTTCCAGAGGATGTTGCAAGAGAAGAGGTTGATGATGATAGAGTGTTTCCTAAGCAAACCATTCATAGGGTATTTGCATCTGATAGAGCTATCGCGAAAGCTGTAAAAGCAATCAAACATGCTAAGAGGCCATTATTGTTAGTGGGAGCTGGCGCTAATAGAAAGAGAACTAGGCAGGTTTTATCTGAGTTTATTGAAAGAACAGGGATGATGTTTTTTAACACTCAAATGGGCAAAGGTGTAGTGTCAGGCGATGATTCAAACTTCATTGGTACAGCTGCATTTTCAAGTAAAGATTACTTACATGAAGGCATTAAGATGGCAGATCTTATTATCAATGTTGGTCATGATATCATTGAGAAACCACCCTTTATTATGAAGGGTGATGATCAAACAGTCATTCATGTTAATTTTTACTCTGCTCAAATTAAAGGCATTTATTACCCTCAGATTGAGGTGGTCGGGCACATATCTAATTCAATGGCAAGATTTACCGAGGAACTTGGTAAAGATTACAAAGCACCAAGAGATTGGGTTAAGCCAATAAGAGAAAAGATTAAAGAAGCAATTCATCACCTTGATGATGATAATTCATTCCCAATTCTTCCTCAGAGAATTGTTAGCGATGTCAGAAAGGTCTTGCCTGATGATGGTATTGCATGCCTAGACAATGGTATGTTTAAACTTTGGTTTACAAGACATTACCATACCTTTATGCCAAATACATTACTTGTGGATAATGCTCTTGCTACCATGGGAGCTGGATTGCCTTCGGCATTAGCTTGTGCGATTATGTACCCTAAGAAACGTATTATGGCGGTTTGTGGCGACGGTGGATTTATGATGAATTCACAAGAAATGGAAACAGCGGTTAGATTAAAACTAAATCTAGTGGTTTTAATTATTAATGATTCTGCATATGGAATGATTAAATGGAAACAAGCTGGTCAAGAATTGCCAGACTATGGACTAGATTTTGGCAATCCAGATTTTGTTAAGTATGCTGAAAGTTATGGCGCTAAAGGGCACAGAATCAAGAAAACCGAAGAGCTAGAAACAGTTCTAAATACTTGTTATGAAGAAAAGGGTGTTCATATTGTTGATGTGCCAGTAGATTACTCACAAAACACTAAAACTCTTCTTGATGAGCTTAAACAGTTTGAGTGATTTATTTATACTGATCCTCAACTAGTTGTGAATAATACCCATTATTCTTAATTAGACTTTCATGAGTCCCTTCTTCAATTATTTCTCCAGATTTAAGAACAATTATCCTATCTGCATTCTGGATTGTTGATAGACGATGAGCAATTATAATTGTAGTCTTATTTTGAGTCATTTTTGCTATTGATTTTTGAACTAATTTTTCTGTAGAGGAATCCAGTGCAGAGGTCGCTTCGTCAAGTATAAGAATAGAAGCATCCTTGGCTATGGCACGGGCTATGGCAAGTCTTTGTCTTTGACCACCAGATAGTAATTGACCATTGTCACCAATATCTGTATCAAATTGTTTCTCAAGATTATCAATAAATTCAATTGCTTCAGCCTTAACAGCCGATTCTTTGACTGTTTCAAATGACATGACATCTGACTTACCTAGGGCAATATTAGCTGTAATGGTGTCATTAAAAAGTCTAGTGCCTTGATCAACAAATGCAATATTACTTCTTAAGGAATGATTATTAAGCTTTTTAATATCAATACCATCAATAAAAATAGAGCCAGATTGAGGTGTATAAAATTTAGTTAACAAATCAATTATTGTTGTTTTCCCGCTTCCAGTTGGACCCACAATGGCAATCGTTTCCCCGGCTTTGACCGACAAAGAGAAGTTATTAAGAACTAATTTATTCGGCTCATATGAAAACAAAATATTTTCAAAAATAATATCTCCGTTGAGTTTCTTGACAGACTTCTTTCCATTATTAGATTCTTCTTCTTCATTAAGAAATGCGGATACGCTCTGGCCCGCGGCTAAAGCAACTTGAAAAGGTTTGTTAATATTTACTAAAGTTTTTGCAGGCTTAATTAACATTGCCAACGCCGTAAAGTAAGACAAAAATTCACCAGCAGTCATTTGCAGGGAAAAAGATGAAAAATAAACAACCATTGCTAGTGATAATCCTAAAAGAATATTTATTAGATTAGAGTTAACAGCAGCGGTTAAAT
>Ga0213864_10000522_pt1 | contig 17321 bp, 12 predicted proteins | sample PICome_5_FD_160078 | JGI IMG/M metagenome (GOLD analysis project Ga0213864, IMG submission 160078) | Coastal seawater microbial communities near Pivers Island, North Carolina, United States - PICO247 | ecosystem: Environmental > Aquatic > Marine > Coastal | place: USA: North Carolina... | reverse complement strand
GAGTATCTACGAATGCACATTGAAGCCTTGTAAGTGAGTTTCCACCAGAATATAACATATCTCCACGTCCTATTAACTGATCTGCTCCAGGTGCATCCAAGATGGTTCTAGAATCAATTTTAGAAGTAACTCTGAACGCAACTCTAGATGGGAAGTTTGCTTTAATAATACCCGTAATCACATTCACCGATGGACGTTGTGTTGCTACAATCAAATGGATACCGATCGCACGGGCCAACTGGGCTAATCTTGCAATTGGAGTCTCCACTTCTTTTCCTGCAGTCATAATCAAATCTGCAAACTCATCAATAACTAACACAATATATGGTAAGTACTGATGACCATCATTCGGATTTAATTTCCTTCTTTTAAACTTCTGATTGTATTCTTTAATGTTACGCACCATTGCTTTTTTAAGCAAATCATATCGTGTATCCATTTCAATACACAAGGAGTTTAATGTATGAATCACCTTGGTAGTATCGGTGATAATAGCTTCCTCAGAATCTGGAAGTTTAGCCAGGTAATGACGTTCAATTTTATTAAATAAGGTCAATTCCACCTTTTTCGGGTCAACCAAAACAAATTTTACTTCTGCAGGATGTTTTTTGTACAATAGCGAAGTAAGGATGGCATTTAATCCTACCGATTTACCTTGTCCTGTTGCACCTGCCATAAGAAGGTGTGGCATTTTGGTTAAATCGACAACAAAGGTTTCATTAGAAATGGTTTTACCCAAAGCAATTGGTAATTCCATTGGAGACTCTTGAAACTTTTTTGAGGCGATTACCGAATGCATCGACACCACTGTTGGCTTTTTATTCGGAACTTCAATACCAATGGTTCCTTTACCCGGAATCGGTGCTATAATACGAATTCCCAAAGCAGATAGGGACAAAGCGATATCGTCTTCAAGATTTTTGATTTTTGAAATTCGGATTCCAGCTTCAGGAACGATTTCATAAAGTGTAATTGTAGGTCCGACGGTAGCTTTGATTTTATCAATACCGATTTTATAATTCTTGAGGGTATTAACAATTTTATTTTTGTTGAGCTCCAATTCCTCAGGATCAATCGATATGCTTTCGTTGTATTGCTTCAATAAATTAAACGTTGGGAATTTGAAGTTTCCTAATTCAAGCGTAGGGTCAAACTCACCGAAATCTTTTACCAGTTTATCCGATAGGTTTTCGGTAACACTTTTTTCGGCAACACTTTTTTCAATATTTACAGTAACCTCTTTTTCAGCCTTTTTTGGTTTTGGTTCTTCTTTAACCTTTAAGGTTATTTCTTCCACCTTTTTTTCGATTTCCTCTTCTTTTGATGTGGTATCGAGATCAGAAGGTTTTGAAATGGTAGGTTTTAAATTTTCTAATGAAAGTTCAAACTGGGATTTTGGTGAATCATCTACCAACTCTTCAACACTAGTATTTTCGGCATCAGTTAATTTTTCCTCTAAGGCTGATGCTGAAGAAGCAGCTCTTTTCGCTTTGATGTAATCAATAAGCCGATCAAACGTAATTTTATAACGTACTGCAAAATAGCTAACACCTAAAAATATCATTGTGATTATAAGACCTACTTTTCCCAGATAAGATTGTAGGAATTGATTCACCTCAAATCCTATAACACCCGATAAAAGCGCATACTTCTCGCTAAGAAATGCCATTGTAATTGATAACCAAATCATGGTCAATAGTCCCCAGTTCCAAGAAACGATAAGCCTTGAGAATTTTTTCTGAATCAGAATATAGGCACCAGTAAGAATTAATTTATAGCAAATGATGAAGGCTGCAATTCCGAATCCTTTATAGATGTAAAAATTACTCAAATTTGCACCGATTTTACCAAGTAAGTTTTTAGGTAGTACCGATTTATCAAAAATCTTGTTAATTGTGCTTTGATCTTCTTGCCAATTGAAATAAAAAGAAATAAATGCAATTGCTAAAAAAACGCCAAATAAAATAAAGAAGGATCCCAAAACGGTTCGAAATTGTTTTGAGATAATGGTTTTAGAGATTCTATTTTTAGATGTCGCTTTGATTGATTGTTTTTTCTTCGCCATTAATGCTTTTCACCTTTGAAGGGTAAATATACATATTTGCTTATAAAAAAGGAGTGATTTTTGGGAGGTAAAGTAGCGCCCCTATAACCAAAGCTAAAACTGAAACAATAAGGCATGCTGCTGCCGAAATGTCTTTAATTTTTTCAATTTCTTGATGTTGATTTTTATGAATAAAATCAGCCATTTTTTCTATGCTAGTATTAAATGACTCGGCAGCTAACACGATTGCAATAGCGAACAACTGAGCGAACCATTCTAGGCGGGAAATATCAAAGACGAATCCTAAAATAATGGCTAAAACGGCTATTACTATTTGAACCTGGAAATTGGCTTCATTTCGAATTAAAAACAAAAATCCTTTGAATGCGTAACCAAAGGATTTAAGTCTATTTTTAATAAAGTTATTTCGGGTAGTCATTTTACAGACTGCTTATTGCTGCTTCATAATTGGGTTCATCTGCGATTTCACCTACTTGCTCGGTATACGAAATTGTACCATTTTCATCAATGACTACAATTGCACGAGAATGCAGGTAAGCCATTGGTCCATCGGTAATTTCTAAGGCATAATCCTTGCCAAATGATCCATTTGCAAAATCGGAAAGGGTAATTACATTTTTCAAGCCTTCTGCACCACAAAAGCGACTTTGTGCAAAGGGTAAGTCTCTTGAAACACAGATTACAACGGTGTTATTTAAAGAAGAGGCTTCTTCGTTAAATGTTCTTACTGAAGTTGCACAAGTTGAAGTATCGAGACTAGGGAATATATTTAAAATCACTTTCTTTCCGCTAAAATCAGTTAAGCGCTTCACGGATAAATCGTTTGCTGTTAATGAAAAGTCTGGTGCTTTTGTTCCGACTGCCGGAAGTTCACCGAGGGTATGAATTGGGTTTCCACCTAAAGTTATTTCTGCCATGATAAATTATTTTGCATCAAAAATAAGACTTAAAAGGCGAAATATTGTTGGAGAGGTCTTGAAAAGTTATGGTACCTTTGCAGACCAAATTTAATCGATTGATTTTAGCGAAATATACAAAAGAATTCAAGTATAACTGGAAGCTTGCTGCACCCGTAATGTTAGGGATGCTTGGACATACGTTTGTTAGTTTCATTGATAATATCATGGTAGGGCAGTTAGGGACAGCCGAACTTGCAGCAGTATCGCTTGGTAATAGTTTCATGTTTATCGCTATGTCCATCGGAATTGGATTTTCAACAGCGATTACCCCATTAATCGCGGAGGCCGATGCTTCTAAAAATTTTACTGAGGCAAAATCCATTTATAAAAACGGATTATTTCTATGCACAGCTTTGGGAATTTTTCTATTTCTGATGATTTTTTGTTCCAAATCATTGATGTATGCCATGAATCAACCCGAAGAGGTGGTAGAATTAGCCATTCCTTATTTAAATCTGGTCTCTTTTTCGCTCATTCCCTTAGTCATTTTTCAGGCGATTAAGCAATTTAGTGATGGCTTATCAATGACGAAATACCCAATGTACGCCACCTTGTTAGCAAATATTGTGAACATTGTATTGAACTATATTTTAATCTTTGGAAAATTCGGAATGCCTGCTTTAGGTATCGTGGGAGCCGCTGTCGGCACGTTAGCTTCGAGATTTGTTATGGTGTGGTATTTACTGTTCTTATTAAAGAAAAGAGAACACTCCAATTCCATTATTTCAAATATTGCATTTTTTAGAGTTGATAAAGAAATGATAAAGAAAATCACCAATCTTGGATCATTAAGTGCCATGCAAATGTTTTTCGAAGTCGGAATTTTTACCGCTGCCATTTGGTTAAGTGGATTACTTGGTAAAAATCCGCAAGCCGCAAATCAGATTGCCTTGAATTTATCGTCCATGACTTTCATGGTTGCCACCGGATTTGGAGTTGCAGCCATGATTCGTGTTGGGAATCAGAAAGGACTAAATGCCTTTAAAGAACTTCGACGTATCGGATTTTCAATTTTTTTAATTGGATTGTTATTCGCCATTTTATTTGCTTTAGTTTTTCTTGTGTTCAGAGATGTTTTCCCAAAAATTTATGTGAATTTAAACGATGCTGCGAATTATCAAGATAATATTGAAGTAATCGGTATTGCTGCCAAGTTATTATTGGTAGCAGCCATATTCCAGTTAACAGATAGTCTGCAGGTCATGGTGTTAGGAGCATTACGTGGCCTACAGGACGTTAAAATACCAACCCTAATCACTTTTATTTCGTATTGGGTAGTAGGGTTCCCAATCTGCTATTATCTGGGAACAGAAGAAATGTATGGAAGTTTCGGAATCTGGCTTGGTTTATTGGCTGGATTGACCACTGCAGCTCTACTTTTATTTGCCCGATTTAATAGCTTAACTTTAAAATTAATTCAATCGAAACATGGAACTACCTAAATTTTTATTAGCTGATAACAGCGCATATCCAGAAGATATTTTTATCCTTCATACCGAATTTCCTCGTTTCATCATCAATCTTAAAGATGATGAGGTAGCGTTTTTGGACGATTTGAATGGAGAAAAGCAAGAGGATATAGAAAACGAAATGCAGCAACTTATTGAGAAAGCTACTGCATTTTATGATGCTGAGATGGAAAATTACGAGTAATTACTTCTGTGCTTGTTCTGGCTCTTTTACACCTAATTTATCCATTACTAATTTTGTGATATCAAATTTCAGATCCACATAAGCAAATTGGTTGCCTGTTGTGGTTAAAATTTGAGTAAATCCATTCGCTTTTGCAACGGCATCAATGGCCTCATTTAATTTTTTGTATAAGGGACGCATCAATTCATTTTGCTTTAATTGCATTAATTTAGTTCCGTTGTCCTGATATCTTCTAATATCATCCTGAAGGGCTGCGATTTCATTTCCGATGGTTTTTTTCTCAAGCTCGCCCATTTCTTTTTCACGTTTGTTGTAATCATCAACTTTTGTTTTGTATTCGTTCATTTTGATATTAAATGAGGAATCTAACTTCTTCCCGTATTTTTGAGATTGACGAATAACAACTTTAGATTCTGGCATCAAATTGATGATATAATCGCTGTTAATGGTTCCAACTTTGGTTTGGGCTGCACTGACTCCACAAATAATTGTGAATAGAAATAATATTAGTTTAGATTTCATGATTTAAATTTTGATGGGCAAATATAGCAAAGCGATTAAGAATCAAAAATTTAAAGGAGTTAAAAAGCGTTAATTTTTGAGTCAATTAATGCTGATATTTCATCAAACGGGGTTTCAAAATCGAACCAATTGATATCTTGATCTTTTCGAAACCAAGTCAATTGACGTTTTGCAAATCGACGGGTATTCTTCTTGATTTCTGAAACGGCAAAATCTTTATCGGTATTCCCTTCAAAATAGGCAAAGAGTTCACGATAACCCACGGTTTGCAGGGCATTTAAATTCTTATGTGGGAGTAAAGTTTTCGCTTCTTTAATTAATCCGTTTTGGATCATTACATCTACCCGACGATTGATTCGATCATAAAGAATTTCCCGATCTGCTGTCAATCCTATTTTTATGGTTTCAAAATCTCTTTCTTTTTTAGAATTGGTTTTAAAGCTCGAGTAGGGCTGGTTGGTTCCTATGCAAATTTCTAAGGCTCGAATGAGTCGCTGTGGATTATCAATTGCGATATCATGATATGAAAGCTCATCGAGCTCTTTTAATTGATTTTGCAGGGATTCCAGTCCTTCGGATGCCAATCTTGCATTTAATTCGTCTCTGATTTTACCATCAACCTTTGGAAAATTATCTAAGCCATTCACAACCGCATTTAGATACAAACCACTACCACCAACCATTACTTGAATGTGATGTTTAGCGAATAATGTATGTAAACAATTTAAGGCATCAACCTCAAAATCACCAACGTTGTAATTCTCGAAAATACTTCGATTCTGAATAAAATGATGGTTCGCCGCCTCCAATTCTTCGGGCTCAGGAACAGCAGTACCTATTTGCATTTCGTTGTAGAATTGCCGTGAATCCGCAGAAAGAATATCGGAATTATAATAATTGGCAATTTTAATACTAAGTGCAGTTTTGCCAATAGCTGTAGGACCAACAACTGCGATAAGAAAGTTTCTTTGTTTACTCATTTAGAACGCTTCCACAATTGTAACAGTAAATAGCATTTTCCTTATGATGATCTTTCAAACAGTTTGGGCAGGCCTGCGTATTGGAGTCCTCATCGTTGGTCATTTTACTCATTTCAGCACCTACAATTCCGGTTGGAATAGCAATAATACTGTACCCTAAAATCATGATGACACTGGCAATTAATTGACCTAATGGGGTATTTGGAGCAATATCTCCAAAACCTACAGTCGTTAAAGTTACAATGGCCCAATAGACGCTTCGCGGAATTGAGGTGAATCCGTTTTCTTCACCTTCTACCATATACATTATGGTTCCTAAAATGATACAAATAATGACAACAAAAAATAGGAAAACAGCAATTTTAGCCTTGCTTGCTCGCAATGCAATGATTAATCGATTTGAAGCACCCACATATCTTGTTAGTTTTAAAATTCTAAAAACTCGCAACAAACGCAACGCTCGTAATGCAGCAAGATTATGTGACCCAACAATAACAAAACTCAGGTATTTAGGTAATGTAGAAAGGAGGTCTATGATGCCATAAAAACTAAAGATGTATCTAAAGGGTTTTTTAATAGCGACGATTCGTAAAATGTATTCGATGGAAAATAAAATTGTGATGATCCATTCTGCAATATTTAAGAACTCATATAATTTTTCATCGAAACTTTTTACACTTTCGAGCATTACGAAAACAATACTCGCAATAATTGCGATTAAAAGGATAATATCAAATAATTTCCCCTCTTTCGTGTCGGCTTCGTAGATGATTTCATGAAGTCTATGCCTCCAGGACGGTTTTTCTTTCTTTTCTTTCAAAACGATTGATTTGCCTTACAATACTACGAAAAAAAGTCAATCTATTCCAGTTTATACGATTGGCAAATCAACGGACTACAATTGAATTTGCCGCACGGGTCTAACATAATTAAAACTCACATCATTTTGAAGGTCTTTTTCAATTGGGTCCTGAATGTCCTTCTTCACAAAGACATTCACAATTTTGTTGCGTTCCATTGTTTTCACAGAATGTTATTTCACAATTCGGAACATTTGTACCGCTAGGGGAACAATTGTAAAGCATGGTTAACCCTATAATGAGAAGATAAGTTAGATTCTTACTTATTTTAAATCTAATAACTGCTGTAAAATTACAACATTAGTGAGGTATGTCTATTTTGGAATTTGCGCGAAGTAAATGTCTTTTGCTTTCCATCGATCTTTCAAATAGGAAAGACCTAATAAAAATCTGTAATAACTTTTATTTTCTTGTTTTGTCCAACCCACTTCTGCATAGGCGGCAATCCTAGGAAACGTTTGATAATGCATTTCACCATTGGTCGGAATCCATTCACCCCACATTTGAGTACCCAATCCTATAATTTTCGAATGAAACTTCACATCCAAACCTTTCGGAATCGGATTGAAGTCATAAGCCTTCTTTAATGGTATTGCCTTATAGGTATAATCTAAATAGGTGCTTGAATGCAAAGAATTGACAATGTCATATCCTTTTTTTGCAGCATTAGTAGCTAGTTCTACATCACCTTTCCAGAAATGAACAACGGAATTCTTGGCTAGTTCCTGGCTAGTTTGAGTGTCTTTTTTATCTTGAAAGTAATGCAGGTTATGACCAAGTATTTCATTCCAACCCATCATTCTTCTATCTTTACTTTGAAGGTAATTTGAAATGCTATTCGTGAAATAAACCTGTAAATCTGCAGGACTTTTAAGGCCTTTTTTTCGCATAAAATCGTTCACAGACCTCGAATTTTTCCAATGATTGTATTTTACTTCATCTCCTCCGATATGAATAACTTTGGAAGGAAATAATGCCATCACCTCATCAAGTACGTCTTTTAAAAATTGATTTACCCTTGGGTCGGTTACGTTGTACACATCTTTACCCACTCCAAATTTGATAGGAACATCAATTTTTTGTCCAGAAGTACCTAACCATGGATAAGACGCAATTGCTGCCGTTGAATGTCCAGGCATTTCAATTTCTGGTACAATGGTGATATGCCTTTCTTGAGCATAGGCAATAATCTCTTTTATTTCTTCTTGGGTATAAAACCCTTCATGGGGTTCGCCCGATTGTATTGGGCTTTCCCATTGTTTTGGACCAATTTGAGTACTTTTTCGTTTTGATCCAATCTTTGTGAGTAATGGGTATTTTTTAATTTCAATTCGCCACCCTTGATCATCAACTAAGTGCCAATGAAAAACGTTCATTTTTAAATACGCCATTTCATCCAAAAGCATTTTTACCTGTTGAGCACCTTTAAAATAACGCGCCTCATCAAGCATGTATGCTCTCCATTGGAATGCGGGTTGATCTTTGATGGTTAGCTTGGGTAAACTGGTGGTTTGTCCACGATTCTTTTCATACTGAGTGAATATTTGGAGCAGACTTTGAGTGCCATAAAACCATCCGGTAGGTCCAGCTGCCGTAATCGAAATTCCATTATCAGCAATACGCAACTCATAAGCCTCTTTTGATAAGGTTGTATTCTCATCGAAAGAAATATAATTCGATGACGGCTGTTCATTCAATCGAATATAATAGGACTTTCTTGATATTTTTTTTAATTCTTGAAGCAAATACTTAGCCGTGGCTTGCGATTTTGAATTGGTGTGAATTAGCAATCTCGTGAAGGTAAAATAACCACGTTGAAGATTCATTTCATTGGGTTGCGGAATGATATTTACCTTTTGACTATGAGTTGTAGTTACCATCAGAATGAGTAAGGGTAGGAGTAGATCTTTATATTTCATGATAGATCAAGTTATCGAAATTTATAGACATAAAAAACTCCGACAAGCGGTCGGAGTTTTTTATTTATTAGTTCTTTTTGATAAAGAAGAAATCACCTCCCATATGTCCTGTTTGGCTAATTGGAGCATACATTGGTTCTGGTGGTTTTTTTCCTGGTGAGTTATTGAGCACTGGAATTGAAATAGAATTATACAATTGAGACGCACTCATATAACGATTCTTATTATCTTTTAATTGCATCAATAAGTATTTCATGAAGATACTTTTGTTTGGAACCGTAGTAAGGGTACCACTTGTAATTGCTGTTCTGGAAACTTTATCATGCATGATTTGAATCGCCTTAGAGGCCTCACTATAACTCCTTTTTTTAACTAAAATACTTCCACCAAAACAAGCATCAGCTATGAGTAAAGTATTTTTTGATTTAATGGCATTCAAATAAGTTACGATTTCAGAATTCAGAATTATGTTTTCTTCATATTCCATATTCACATTAGAAGGCATCCAATAACCATATTCACTTGTCTTATCATAGTTACCGTGACCGGCGTAGAAAATTAAAACATTATCGTTTGTCGTAACCTTCTTTCTTAACATGACAAAGTTTCTTTTGATTTCCTGAGCCGTGGGATCTTTCAATAAAAACACGTTGTTCTTGTCGAAATTATAAAAGTTAGTAAGCACATCAGCAAGGGCTTGGGCATCTTTCGTTGGTTCACCGCTTAAGTCTACTACCGATTCATCATCATATTCACTAACTCCGATAATTAAGGCGTAATACTTGCCAAATCCAATATCTATTTTTTGCTCTTTTTTGAAATCGTTGTCTACAACCACATCATCAATTTTAGGCGATTTCCTCTTAATCTTGAACGATTTAGTAGAAGTGGCTTGCTTAATATCGGTCGCTTTTACAATTAGAGTGTTATCACCATATTTAAGTGGTACACTTGCGGTAAAGGACCCATTTTCTGTTACATTTGCTTCAACTCCATTCACCATAATTTCAAATATACCATCTGGATCTGTAGCCTTGCCTCGAACGGTAATACGTTTAGTTTCCACGATTTTGAAACCTCTTTTTAATTCAACCATTGGTTCTGTTATAACAACAACGGGTGGATCATTATACGAAGATTTTGTTTGGTATTTGATATTTAATTTATCGACAACAATCTTTTGTTTGAAATAGACGGTATAACCGAATTTATTTCCAAAGAAAGGTTCAAATGGAGCCTCATTCATGTACTGACCATTGATATAGAATCGAATCAGGTTTCCATGTTTTTCAATTTTAATTGTATTGGTCGAGCCAGCACCTGTTCTAATAGCGTCATTGCTGGTAAATGGAATGATTTTCGTGTAGTTATCATTATCGAATTTTCGATACAAATAACTTCCGCTGGTACTGATTAAGAAACTGTATTCATTGCTTGAATTTTTTCTTCCGAAGGTGATACCGTATAATCCGCTTGCATCTGATAGCGGAGTGCTAATTGAGGTTTCAATTACGAAATCTTTTTGCGTATCGATATCGACATCACGACTCACAAAGATTCCACCTTTTTTCTTTCTATCAATGGTCAATCGACCTCCATTTAATTTGGTGCTATAGTTATCAAAATCACCAGTATACCATCCATTGTTATTACTGTAGAAGTTCTCAACCAAGGGGAGTTTTAATACCTTATTATTGGTGTAATTATTTGTATTGGAGTTGGTATTATATTTTACTCTGAGGTAGTCTACACCAATTTTTTGGTTATTATAAACGACATAACCGATTTCATTTCCATAAAAAGGTTCAAATTCTGTTTGAAACACAAAATTGCCATTAATGTAAAACTTATAGTCATCATTGTCTTTCTTTACTTTAAGAACATTGGATTTTCCATTCCCCGTTTTCACATAAGAAGATTTTATCCATTTCTGGATAAGCTGTTCCTCGTCATTGACGATTCGAACTACCTTAAAATATCCGTTCGATGCTATATAAAAACGAAATTCTCCAGTATCGTTCTTTCCAAACATTAGGCCATAACCATAATTGTTGACCCCACTAATTTTATCAATTTTAGTTTCTATTTCAAAGTTTCGGTTATCATCAATGGTTTTTGTGATATTGGCCGACCATCCTTTTGTATCTCGCTTATGATCAATGTAATATTTACCATTAGAAACACTGAATGTTTTTACATTGTCATTTACGATATACCAATTATTGGAATTGCCATCAAACTGATCACTAAAATGGAATCCAGAATCTGAATAGGTATAATTTCTGATTGTATCTTCGTCCTGTTTATTGTCCAAGTATCTCATACTCAAATAAGCAACCTCGATTTTTTGCAGATCGTAAACAATAAATCCAACTCTGTTTCCAAAATATTTTGCGGTGTAGCTTGTGTATACCAATGTACCATTGATATAATATTTCATAGTATTACCAACCTTGGTTACTTTGAGTGTATTTTGCGAATAGTTACCTTTTCGAATTGCACTAGATTTAGTCCAGTTTTTAAGGTATTTGCGCTGGCCATTTTCTTCGTAATTTACGATGTAGGAACCATTGGCATGTATAAAAAATTTGTTGTCATTGTCATTGTCTTTACGGCCAAAGACCAGACCAAACCCATTATTTTGAACCCCACTTATTTTCTTGAATTGAGCTTCGATACTAAAATCACGAGAAGAATTCACATATTTATAAATGGTGGGTGCCCAGCCACGTGAGGAACGTTTATGATTAATTGTTAAATTACCTCCAGATACAAAAACATCGGCTTCGGACTTGTCTGAGATACGCCATTTGTTATTATTGTTATTAAATCCTTCGAATAGAATAGATTTACCTGTTGTATTGTTCGTGTAAGAGTTGTTATTATTATTATTAGTAATCGTGTTATTCTTAGAACTGCCATCTTCGTACATCATACTTAGATATCCAACTTCAATAGATTGCCTATCATAAAGTGTAAATCCATATCTCTGACCATATAAATTCGTAGAATAGCTCGTATAAACAAGAGTACTATTTATGTAAAACTTAAAAGCAGAACCAACTTTTTGAATCTTCAAATAATTATATTGTCCGTTTCCTGTTCTAATAGTACTCGATTTTGTCCAATCCTTTAAATATGTCCTAACACCATTTTGATATTTTACAATTTTATATTGACCATTACTTGAGATTAAGAAATGGTTTTGATTGTCATTATCTTTTTTACCAAAAGTAATACCGAATCCATTATTTTGAATTCCAGATAATTTTTTAAACTGACCTGTAATTCTAAAGTTCCTTGAATTGTCAACGTATTTATAAATTGTGGATGACCAGCCACCATTATCTCTTCGGTGACTCATGATATAATTTCCTCCTTGGATATCAAGTCTAGCCGAAGAATCATTCTGTAAACTCCAATTGTTCTTATTATTATCAAATCCCTCAAACATAATTGTTTTCGATGTGGATGAGTTGTTATTGGTAGTAGAAGAATTTTGCTTTACTCTAAAATAGTCAATACCTACTTTTTGATTGCGCCAAAGTCTAAATCCCATCTTTTGCCCTCTAAAGCTCTTAAAATCCATACCGTGCACATAAGAATCGTTTATATAAAATGTAATGCGATTTCCACTCTTTTTAATACGTAATTTGTTAGTGGCATAAATGCCTTTTTTAATAAAGGACGATTGCGTCCATGATTTCAAGGTCTTATAGGTGCTATTGTTATTTTCTGCAACCCTAAAATATCCAGTTGCAGTAATTCCGAATTCGGAATAATGATCAGAGTTACTATAGTCATATAAAAAAGACATTCCATAATCCTGTTCTCCAGAAATTTTGGTTATGGATGTTTCAATTTCAAAATCTTTACTGAAATTGATATAAAATGTACGGGTAGTAATTTCCCTAAAACTTTTTTTTCGCTTATGCTCGAAGTAATATTTTCCATTTTGGACATATAATTCGCGAATATTATTATTTGCTTTAGTCCAATTTCCTTGATTGCTAAATTCTTCTTGGTAAACGTAATTGCTGGATTGGCCATAACCATTTAATGCACAAAGTGCAATCAAAAGAACAATAATTTTAGTTTTCATAGTGCATCTTATTGGTGATTCATCTCAATAAAAATAGGGACAACTTTTGCGCTTGAGTTTTTAGAGGTTGCGTTAAATGAAATTTTATCGTTACTAAATTTTACCTCAGATCCTTTGAACATCTTGTAGGATAAAGCTTTTTTCATTTTTGAAACAAAATCTCCATATCCATTTCTTACTTTACTTACGATATCATTGATATTTAATTTCTCTTTACTGTATAAAACACAAAGAATATCTTTTCCTGGGTTGTTGTCAAATTCGATGAAGTAATCTTCATTCGGAATTGCAATTTCACTGTTTACATAATTGAAATAATCGCTATAGTTAGCAAACGGATATAACTTATTAACGGATTTATCCGAACCTCCATATCCGATCAAATACACATATCCTCGTTGTTTGCTATTCAGGTAAATTCTGAATTGAGTGCCAGAAGTATAGGTTTTGTCAACCTTGTAGGTCGTTTTCGTAGCTTTAACAATATTAAAGTTTCTTGTTGCTCCGTCAGCCAGTTTAATTGGCATATTGTTACCAGAACTTAGTCGCAACTGTAATTCTCCACCTAAACGATTAGTAACATAAACGTTGTTGTTTTTGTTTTCATCGATGGTTTCTTTTTTATCAATTAAAACATAAGCTGTTTTCACTTGTCTTGCGAAATCAGCATATTTTATCCAGAAAAATCCATTACGTCCAAAACGAGTTCCCCATGAATTCATGATCTCAAAAGCTCCACCAGCTTTGTTGTCATCATAACCCACCACAACCATTGCATGTCCGTAAGTTCCATTACTTGGAATCCAAACATTGTTGTAATCTGTTTTTAAAGTAGAAAATTTAAAAAGCCCAATTACTACTGGATTTTTTTCTGATATCGCTTTTTTTACTTTACCAACTAAATTCACAGGATTATTCCATCGTGCTAATTTTTCGAAGGATACTATTTTATTTTCTTTAGCTTTTGTTTGTACATTACTCGAAGCGGTTTTGGTACAATTTTTTTCATCATATATGAAATCACTTAACTTCGCAACACCATCGCTATTTATAAACTTCATAGCACTCTCAATATATGCACCTTGACACTTATCGTTTACTCGAATTTGATTGTAAACGTATGAGGGAGAGAATACATTTTGATTGATTTTATAGGTTTGATTCTCCCATCCATTTTTAATTGCATTTGAAATGGTCCTGGCACCAAAAGCAGTGGCCCAACCGACACAAGACCCCTGTCTTCCTTGACTCCTTGGAGTAGGAGCGTAGGCTTTTAAACTATAAGAACTTGGTAGTTTTGTAAAACTTCTGGTCACTAAAGGAACGGATTGTGGTACTTCCTCATAAAGATTTTCATCGAACTCTAAACCAAAGCCAAATTCATCTTGACCATAGGTTTGAACTATTGCAAATAATACGATGCAAAGGAAGGTAGCTAGTTTTTTCATTTGTAGATTTTTTTATTGATTGAGCAATTTACCTTACTAATATATAAAAAAAATAAGGCATATGCCTTACTGTCAGCTACTTCCTGATTTAATTTTTAAGCTTAAGGAGTAAATCGTTCTAACTTTACACGATTTGTTTTTAACAGGTAATTCTTCACTAAAACATTCGAAATAGTTGTATTTTCAATTGGTGATAGGATTTTTTTCAAGCGCTCTAAAGATTGTTCCTGGTAGGCCAAATTGGTATATCCAAAATATCTTACTTCGTGATTTTCAACCAAAATAATGGCTTGCTCTTCAATCTCTCTCCCTTTTTCATACAAGATAAAGTCTGAATTATTGAATGGATGTAATTTAGGTTTGAATTGTTTTTTAAAATTGTATTTTGGGTTGATTTTATCGAGTTCCAAATAGAATTTTAATCTCAAAAACAAGTTATTTCCTGCCAACTCATACCGAACAGCCGTAGCATTTTTCTGAATTTTCTGACTTCGTTTTGAAGTTTTTAAAAAGACACGCGTCAATTCTTGCTTCATATTTTTACCCTTACCAATGAAAATTACGCGTTGTTTGTCATCCAGTAGGTAAAAAACACCTAAGGCACTTGGAACTTCTTCGATGAATTTATTCAGTTTGTCTTTGATGTTTCTATTGTCGTGGTAAAGAATGGATTGTTGAATGATATTTTTCTCAATATCCTTCACCAGAAGCAATTTGAACAATTGAACCGTTGCGAGGGCATCACCATTGGCTCTATGTCTGTCGCTTAAAGGAATTCCCAAACTTTTAACCAGTTTTCCTAATTTGTAGGATGGTGCTTCGGGTAACAAGGTTTTACTTAAGTCGACGGTACAAATTGAATCTCTCTCATACTCGTAACCAAGTCTTTTGAATTCTAATTTGAGCATTCTGTAATCGAATGAAGCATTATGGGCCACCAATGTGCAGTTCTCAGTAATTTCAATAATACGTTTGGCAACTTCATGAAATTTAGGGGCATTCCTCAGCATTTTATTGCTGATACCTGTCAGTTTTACCACATATTCCTGAATGGGCTGCTCTGGATTCACTAACGAAATAAACTGATCAGTAACAGACTGACCATCAAATTGGTAAATAGCAATTTCGGTGATTCCTTCCTCGTTGAATTTACCGCCCGTAGTTTCAATATCAAGAATTGCGTACAAAAGTGTTTCGTTGATTTATTGATAATTTCTTTTTCCAAAAATTGAGCTTCCAATTCTTACCATGGTACTTCCGTTTTCAATGGCTATTTTATAATCACCACTCATTCCCATAGATAGAATTTCCAAACTATCATGTTTTTGTTGTAGTCTATCAAAAGCGTTTTTTAAGGAGCTGAATTCACGTTCGATTTGTGATTCATCGTCGGTAAAAGTAGCCATTCCCATTAATCCGACAATAGCTATATTCTTAAAATTGGATATTTCTTCTCCAGATAGGATGCTTTCTATATCTGAAAATGAGAGTCCGAATTTGCTGTCTTCTTCTGCAATTTTGGCCTGAAGCAAACACTGAATTACTCGATTGTGTTTTTCGGCTTGCTTGTTGATTTCTTTTAAAGTTTTTAGACTATCCACACCATGAATTAAATGCACGAAATGTACCATGTATTTTACCTTATTACGTTGCAAATGCCCAATCATATGCCATTTGATGTCTTTCGGAAGATCATCAAATTTGTCGACCATTTCCTGAACTTTGTTTTCACCAAAATGACGATGACCAGCTTTATAAGCCTCCAGAATATCGCCTTGTGGTTTGGTCTTGGAAACTGCAATCAAAGTGACGTGTTCGGGTATGGTTTTTTGAATATGTTCTAAGTTATCCTTAATCATTTTTTCAAAGAATTATTCTTCTTTTAATCGTCTGATAATTTGTGTAGCTAATTCTTCTCCAATTCTTTCCTGTGCCTCATTCGTAGCTGCACCGATGTGTGGTGATAAGGATAAATTCGGATTCATCAATAATTGAATTTCTGGTGAAGGCTCTTTTTCAAAAACATCCAATCCAGCACATTGAATTTTACCTTCTTCCTTGGCATTCACTAAAGCGATTTCATCCATAACCCCACCTCGTGCTGCATTAATTACATAAGTGCCATCCTTCATTTTGTCAAATTCAGTTTTGCCTAAAATGTAATTTTCTTGAGCGGGCACATGTACCGTAATGAAGTCTGATGTGGAAAGTACCTCATCCAATGGTTGCACTTCAATATCAAATGTCAATTTTCTCCCGTCGAAGAAAGACAATTCGATGATTGCGTTTTCAACATAAGCGTCATAAGCAACCACCTTCATTCCCAATCCGATAGCGATTTTGGCTACGGTCTGTCCTATTCGCCCAAAACCAATGATTCCGATCGTTTTTCCCTGTAATTCAATTCCGTTACCGTAGGTCTTTTTTAAGGTCTTGAAACGTGTATCTCCTTCTAATGGCATTTCACGATTCGATTGGTGTAAAAATCGCACCATTCCATATAAATGAGCGAATACCAATTCGGCAACCGATTGTGAAGAAGCCTCTGGTGTATTAATGACATGTAATCCTTGATCAATGGCATATTCCACATCAATATTATCCATACCAACTCCTCCACGCCCAATCAATTTCAGGCTTGGACAAGCATCGATTAATTCTTGTCTTACTTGTGTTGCACTTCGTACTAAAATGGCATCGATATGATGATCATTGATGTAATTTTCCAATTGATTTTGAGCAACCTTTGTAGTAATCACCTCAAATCCATTCTGTTCCAGAAGTGTAATTCCAGATTGTGAAATTCCGTCGTT
>Ga0213864_10000517_pt1 | contig 17372 bp, 15 predicted proteins | sample PICome_5_FD_160078 | JGI IMG/M metagenome (GOLD analysis project Ga0213864, IMG submission 160078) | Coastal seawater microbial communities near Pivers Island, North Carolina, United States - PICO247 | ecosystem: Environmental > Aquatic > Marine > Coastal | place: USA: North Carolina... | reverse complement strand
CATAAGGAGCATCATCGACAGTAATACAGACAAAATTCCAGATGAAAACCCAAGGATTATTGTCCAATACAAAGAATTTATAAGACCTGTATTACCGATCAATGAGTAAAAATTACCAACCTTTAAACACGATACAATCAGCGCAATAATTGGCAGAAGGAAAACCACTATTCCGACTGTAATTATAAAAATGTCATACGTAAGTATTTTGTAATTATTTTTTTGTAAGTTTGGTATTTTTAAATTTAATTTTGTATATGGTTCAATTCTATAATTTTTTGTAAAACTTATTATTAATAGCGCAAGAAAGCTAGCAAGTAAGATTTGGATAATTCCAAGTGCTACTGCTCTGTCTATATTGAATTCAATTTTTAGAGCATAATAGATCGCAACCTCTATAATGGAATATTTGGGACCACCACCTAATATAAGTACAACTACGAAGCTAGTGAAGCATAAACAAAATATGATTGCAGATGTTATCAACATATTATTCCTGATAGCCGGCCATTCTAGTATTTTAAATAATTGCCACCTATTTAAATTATTCTGAATTGCCACTCTCCATAGTTCATTAGGAATTGTATTTAATGAGCCCAAGATCATTCGAAGTGCAAAAGGTACATTGAAAAAGATATGTGCGATTAAAATACCATTAAGTCCATATATATATTCAAGTTTTTCTCCTGTAATAAACAATGAAACATCTGATATCCAACCTGAAATACCATGTAGCTTGATTATAGCGAAAACACCAATAATTACGGGTGAGATAAATGATAACCAAGCCAAAGAAAGAACAATTTTGACTAACCTATATTTCACATATTTTTGTATGGTCAGAGCTAGAGGCAATGCAATCAGAATGCTTAGAAAACATGAAATTAGAGACTGATAGATTGTAAAATAAATTATTGACTGGATGTAACGCTCGTTAAGTATTTCCAAAATAAGTTTGATACTTGAGTATTTTAATATGCCAAATAGAGAGACAATTATAATTAGCAAAATAAGAAATGATGCTAACAAACCAGATATGAGCCAGTTATATTTTCTCATTTTAATATCAGAAACTTCAAATATTAATTACTCAAGCTAGTTTCCCATTCTCTAATCCATTTCTCATTATTCAAAAAAATTTGTTTTGGGTCAATTCGAAGAGGATTTTCAATTTTTATCAATTGATCATAACTTTCAGGCAAATCTGCTTCCAGCCTTACAGGATACATCCATTGAGTTGTTGGTAAAACATCTTGTGCCTCTTTAGAGATCAAAAATCTAAGAAATTCATCTGCGATTTTATTGTTTTTGGTATTTTTTAGTTTAGCTGCAACCTCAATTTGCTCATAATGACCCTCAATAAAATGCGCAGCTTTATATCTATAATCATTTTCATATGTAATATGGTACGCAGGAGAAGTTGTATAACTGAGAACCATATCAGCTTCTCCATCTAGGAATAATCCATACGCTTCACTCCATCCCGGTGTTACTGTGACGATCTTTTCACCCAGTTTTCCCCATACTTCTGCCGCTTTTGACCCATAGATGTCCTTGATCCATAAAAGCAGACCAAGTCCAGGAGTTGAAGTTCTTGGGTCCTGTATAATGATCCTTAAATTATTTGACCCCAAAAGATCTTCGAAGCTCTTTGGTGGCTCAATTATCTTTGTACTGTCATAAATAAAGGAAAAATATCCATAATCAAACGGGACAAAGATATCATCATTGTAGCGGTTACTAATAGCTAGATTAGTTATGTCTATATTATGCTTATTAAAAAGGTTTGTGTCGCGAGCTCTTTGAAGTAAATTAGAGTCTAAACCTAAAACCACATCGGCATTGGTATTTTTGCCTTCATACATTATCCTAGTTAAAATTTCAACACCATCCGAAAGACCGATCAACTCTAGATCACAATTACATTCTTTTTCAAATTTCTCCTCCAATAATGGTCCAGGCCCCCACTCCGCAACAAATGAGTCGTATGTGTAAACTGTCAGTTTATCACTTGAGTGAGATGCATTGATGCTTATTAGAATTAGCAGAAGGGTTTTTATGTATAATTTCATTTTTTGCTCCTATCATAATAGGGCTTGAAATTACTTTTTATCTCAATCCCTACGCCGGTATTATCCGTATCAGGTTCATCGGGTTAGCATTTGAGCTTCTCAGTTGTAACACCCCGTTGAGTTAACAATAATTATAAAGACTATAATTTTATTGTCTATCCATTAATCATTATTTATGCTTTTATAAAAACTGTTTATTCCCACAGATAAGAAGCTAGTATGGATTTATTCTTTGTTTTATGTTTTTTGGCAGGTTTTTTAAGTTTCCTGTCGCCGTGCGTACTTCCCATTGTTCCATCCTATTTATGTTTCCTTACAGGCGCATCAATCACTGATTTAACCAGTGATAAATTTGAGTATCAAAAGAAGAAATTGATAACGCGCTCGATATTTTTTGTCATAGGATTTTCATTAATTTTTATCCTCATGGGTGCTTCTGCAAATATATTCAGACCAATTTTTAATTATAGTTTTAATTTCTTCGGTATTTCTGTGGGTCTTCAAATGCTGGCAGGTGTCGTAATCATGATATTCGGTTTACACCTAATAGGGCTTTTTAAATTTAATTTTTTATATAGGCAATTCAGTTTTAACCTAAAATTTAAAAATAGAACAAATATTGTGGCATTTGTAGTAGGTTGTGCCTTTGCATTTGGTTGGACACCGTGCATTGGTCCAATACTAGCCACAATATTAACCTTAGCGTCATCTGAACAAACAATTATTAGAGGAACATTATTATTATTTTTCTATTCAATGGGTTTGGGTGTACCTTTTATACTGAGTAGTTTTGCCATAAACAGCCTACTAAATATAATAAAAAAGTTTAATCACAGATATGTTTATGTTGAGATTTCAATGGGAATTATAATGTTATTTACTGGATTAGCATTTATCATGGGATGGATAGAAGACGGTGCCTTTTATCTACTCGATAACTTTTTGATTTTATCAAGTTTTGGGATTTAATTTTCATAAAAAATGATTAGATAAAAGATAATGAAGAATAATGATTTAAAAGTATTACCTAGTGATCACCCTGTTGTTAAGTATGGTAAGGTTGGTGTTCTTTTAGTAAACCTTGGAACTCCTGATGCAACTGATTACTGGTCAATACGAAAATATCTGAAAGAATTTCTGAGTGATAGAAGGGTGATTGACATTAACCGTTACTTATGGTGGGTCATACTTAACGGTATAATACTGACGATACGTCCAAGTAAAACAGCAAAAGCTTATAAAGAAATTTGGAATTATGAAAAGAATGAGTCACCACTTAAAACATACACAAGATCTCAGTCAGATATTTTGAAGTTAAAATTCCCTAATATTGAAATTGATTGGTGTATGCGATATGGGAATCCATCAATTAATTCAAAACTCATTGAAATGAGAGAAAAAGGAGTTGATCGTTTGCTGATTTGCCCTTTATATCCTCAGTATTCTGCTGCAACCACTGCTACGGTTAATGATAAAGTTTTTGAGGTTTTGTCAAAAATGAGGTGGCAGCCATCAATTAGGACAATGCCCCCTTTTTTTGATAATTCTGATTATATTTCTAAATTGAATATTTCATTAAATAATCATCTTGATCAGTTAAGTTGGGAACCTGAAGTTATTTTAACGTCCTATCATGGGCTTCCAAAAAGATACCTAAACCTTGGGGATCCATATCATTGTCATTGTCACAAGACAACAAGATTGTTGAAAGAAGCATCTACAAAATACGGAGATAAGTTAAAGATATCTTTTCAATCAAGATTCGGAAGAGAAGAATGGCTTCAACCATATACAGAGGAGACTGTTATTAATCTTGCGAAGGATGGTGTTAAGAATTTGGCGATTATATCCCCAGCGTTTTATTCAGATTGTGTTGAAACACTCGAAGAACTTAATATTGGCATACAAGAGATCTTCCAAGAATATGGTGGAAAAAATTTTACATTAATTCCATGTCTTAATGATAGTAATGAGGGGATAAGTCTACTTGAGAGTCTCATTACAAATGAATTATTGGGTTGGGTATAGTTATAATGCCGTTAACTTTATTAGATCATGTAAATGAACTATGCCTTGTGGTTTGTCATCTTGAGTGACAAATAAGCAAGTTATTTTCTTCGAGTTCATCAAACTAACTGCATCAGTTACAGACTTTGACTTTTCTATAGTAATGGGACCATGAGTCATTATATCACTTGCTGGCTTTTTTAGAATATTTTGATGGAGTGATCTTCTAAGATCACCATCTGTAATGATACCAGTTAGTGTTCCTTTTTCATCAGTCAATCCAATGCATCCAAGCCGTTTATTTGTCATTATGAGGATCACCTCATCTATGTTTGTGCCCTGACTTGCCAGGGGAATATTTTCACCTACATGCATCACATCTTCTATATTTAATAAGTTAGCCCCAATTTTTCCTGAGGGATGGAGTAATTTAAATTCTGACTCTGAAAATTCTTTAATATGCATTAATCCGATAGCAATTAAGTCACCAATGATTAGTTGTAATGTTGTTGATGTTGTAGGGACAAGATTTATTGGACCAGCTTCATTGTATTCAGGTAAAACAATTGCAATATCTGAATTAGTGGAAATAAAACTATGTTGGTTTCCTGTAATAGATACAATGGGGATATTAATTTTTTTTGCATAATTGACTATATTGTTAAATTCAGCAGTTTCACCAGAGTTTGATAAAATCATCAAAACATCATTATTCTTTATTATTCCAATATCACCATGATTAGCCTCACTTGCATGTAAAAAGATTGAGGGTGTTCCAGTTGAGCTTAGTGTCGCAGAAATCTTGTTACAAATATGACCACTCTTACCAAGCCCAGAAATTATCACATTACCCTTAATAGAGCCAATTAATTCAATAGCCTTTATTATTTCTTCGCCTAGTTTTTTTGTGATTTCCGTTGCTATTTTTTCAATAGAGTTAAGTTCGGTATTAATACTATTAAGAAGCAAAGTTTTAAGATTTTCTGTCATCTATTCTTAGTTATTAAAATGTTTCTACAATTTATATATTGAGTACCAATATATGATAGAAAATAGGGTTATAAAATAGTTTTTTAACTTTGATAAGTTATTGAATAATAATCTATGAATGTTATTCTGAAGATATGTCAAAAATTAAATTAACACCACCTGCGCCTGATGTATCACTTTCCAGCAAGATTTCCGATGTTGTGAAAACAACTACATGTTACATGTGCGCATGTAGATGTGGTATTAAGGTACATTTGAGTGACGGGAAAATTAGGTATATCGAGGGTAATCCTGATCATCCAGTGAATGGGGGCGTATTATGTGCGAAGGGTTCTGCAGGAATTATGCATCAAAATTCACCTGGGAAATTAACAAAACCTCTGAAGCGTGTTGGCGAGAGAGGCAAAGGCGAATTTGTAGAAATTGAATGGGATGAGGCTCTAGATATAGCAACTGATTGGTTGGGGACAGTAAAAAATTCCGATCCTAAAAAACTTGCTTTTTTTACTGGACGTGATCAAAGCCAGTCATTTACAGGTTGGTGGGCTGCCAAATTTGGCACACCAAATTATGCTGCTCATGGTGGCTTTTGCTCTGTAAATATGGCAGCTGCTGGTCTCTATTCAATTGGGGGAAGTTTCTGGGAATTTGGGGAACCTGATTTTGAAAATACAAAATTATTTATAATGTTTGGAGTCGCTGAGGATCACGACTCAAACCCAATAAAAATTGGACTTGGCAAGTTAAAGAATAGAGAAAATACGAAATTTATTTCTGTAAATCCAATCAGAACAGGTTACTCATCAATAGCAGATGAATGGATAGCAATTAAACCAGGAACGGATGGTTTATTTGTATCATCAATTATTAATTATATTTTGAAGGAAAATAAATTTGATTCAGAGTTTCTTATAAAAAATACGAACTCAGCATGGTTAGTTATTGACAACCCAGGTACAGATGAAGATGGACTCTTCTTCAGAGATAATGGCGGTAATCCAGTATGTTTTGATGAAAATACTAATGGAGTAGTATCTGTTAAAGAAAAAAAAATAAAACCACAACTCGAAAAAGAATTGATTACTGAAAATGGACTTAAACTACGCACAGCATTTTGTAAATTTAAGGAACGCTTTAACTCCTCAGACTTAAATCCTGAAAATGTTGCAAAAGAAATTGGGTTATCGGTAGAAACTATAACTAGAATTTCTGAAGAAATAATTGAAGCTGCATATAATACAGAAAGCAATATTAAACAAAAGTGGACTGATGTTGATGGAGTAGTTCACTCAGAGTTCAAGGGTAGAGCTGTATCATTTCATGCTATGAGAGGAATTTCTGCACATACAAATGGATTCCACACGTGCAGAATTATACATACTCTTCAAATGTTAATTGGTGCTATAGATGTTCCGGGAGCGTGGCGTTACAAAGCGCCTTTCCCAAAACCAATGCCTGGTGGACCTGCCCCCGCAAATATCATAAAAAATGATGATGGTTCTTTGAAGGGTATGCCTCTTGGATTTCCTCAATCACCAGATGATTTATTATTGGATGAAAATGATGATCCAATTAGGATTGATAAAGCATATACATGGGAATACCCTATAGCTGCTCATGGACTCATGCATTCAGTTCTCAGAAATGCATGGCTTGGCGATCCATATAAAATTGATGTCCTATTCATGTACATGGCAAATATGGCTTGGAATTCATCAATGGCCACAAATAACGTCCATTCTTATCTAACTGATAAAGATGAACAAGGTAATTATAAGATCCCAAAAATTATATATTCAGACGCTTTTTATTCAGAGACAGTTGCATACGCAGATCTAGTATTACCGGATACTACATATCTCGAAAGGTGGGATTGTGTCTCAATATTAGATAGACCAATAGGAAGCGCAGATGGACCTGCGGATGCAATTAGGCAGCCAATATTAGAACCGGATAGGGATGTAAGGCCTTTTCAAGATGTCCTGCTAAAATTAGGTGAGCGTCTCAAATTACCCGGATTTACAGACCAAGATGGCAATCCCTCATATCCAGGTGGTTATTCAGATTACCTTGCAAATCATGAGAGGACCCCGGGTGTTGGGCCTCTGGCAGGTTTTAGGGGTCAAGATGGGAGCCAAATTGGTATCGCTGAGTCAAATAATAAACAATTACAAAAATATATAGATAATGGATGCTTTTGGTCGGATGAGTTCTCAGAGAGTGCGAAATATAATAAGTATGAGAATTCTGATTATTTGCAATATGCAAAAAAAATGGGTTGGGTTGGATCTGACGACACCCGTATTACTTTGCAATTTTACTCAGAAATTTTTCAAAAGTTTAGACTTGCAGCAGAAGGGTATGGAAAGAGACTGCCCCCACTCCAACTTCGAGATAGGATTAGAGATTTCTTTGATCCAATTCCTTTTTGGTATCCTCCATTTGAGGACAGCCTCAATAAGAATGGAGATTATCCTTTGCATGCCGTAACACAAAGACCCATGCATATGTATCATTCATGGGGTGGTCAGAATCAATGGTTGCGTCAAATTACCTCAGAAAATTTTTTATTCATACATCGTGATCTAGCAAAACAACATAATTTAAAGGATGGAGATTGGGCAATACTAAAAAGTGCCCACAATCAAATAAGGGTAAGAGTTAAATTGATGGATGGAGTAAATAAGAATACTGTGTGGACTTGGAATGCAATCGCAAAAAAGAAAAATACATGGGGATTAGATGATAACGCGAGAGAGTCTAAAGATAGTTTTTTATTAAATGACCTAATATCTGATTTGTTACCAAAAAATTTATCGAAGCACAATTATGCAAATTCAGACCCTGTAACAGGACAGGCAGCTTGGTATGATTTGAGAGTAAGTATTGAGAAATCTACAAAACAAGATGATAATAGTATTTTATCAAATACAACATCAGCTATTAAACCTATAAGTCAAATATTTTCAAAGTTAAGTAAGGCAATGGATATTCCAAAAGATAAGGTTAGTTCAAAAGAGCCAGAAGAGTTTATAGAGAGAGTGCCTCATCAACCTCAATCAAGAAAAGAGTACCAAAATGACTAGTTTACATAACAACAACAAAATTAAATTAGGATTAGTGATAGATCTAGATATTTGTGTTGGATGCCATGCATGTGCAGTAAATTGCAAAGAGTGGAATTCTGGTGGTCACAGTGCTCCTCTAATAGATCTAAACACATCCGGTGAAAACCCAGATGGGGTGTGGTTTAATAGAGTGCATACATTTGAAATCCTAGATGAGGAGTCTGATCATGGGTACACATTGAACTTTCCAAGATCGTGTTTACATTGTGACGATGCTCCTTGCGTTACTGTGTGCCCAACGGGTGCATCCTATAAACGTGAAGAGGATGGCATTGTATTGGTAAATCCAGATACATGTATTGGTTGTAAGTTATGTTCTTGGGCATGTCCTTATGGTGCAAGAGAGTATGATCAAGTTGAGAAAGTCATGAAAAAATGTACGCTTTGCGTAGATAAAATTTACAACCCAAATTTACCTGAAGAATCAAGAGTACCTGCATGTGTTTCTGCTTGTCCTACAGGAGCAAGAAGCTTTGGAGATCTGGGCGATCCCAATTCAGAGGTATCAAAATTAGTGGATGAGAGGAATGGCGTCGATTTAATGCCTGAACAGGAAACAAAACCTGTAAATAAATATCTTTTACCGAAGACTAGGACAGGAAATGCCAGAAATGCACCTCGAATGAATAATTTTAATAATGGAGAGAATAAAAAGCTAAATATTCTTGAAAGATTTGTAGATAGGATTCTAAGTTAGGTAAAAAAATGCATCCTGCAAAGTCAATTATATTATTTACAACAATATCTGGAATGGGCTATGGATTAATGATTAGTCTTTTGATATTCCAAATATACGTTGGGCATACTCTATCTTTCATCTCTTATTTTCTAATAACCTTTGTATCAATGATACTCTTTAGTGGTGGACTGTTATCATCTACATTGCATTTAGGGCACCCTGAACGTGCTCATTTTGCACTAACACAATGGCGTTCATCTTGGTTATCACGTGAAGGTGTTTTTGCAATTTTACTTTATCCAGTAATATCTATTTATACTTTATTATTCTATCTTAACCCTAATAATATATCACTGGATCCAATAGCTATAGTTACTATCTTCATTGCAATAGCAACAATATATAGTACTGGTAAAATTTATGGTTCGCTGAGAGCCATCTATTCATGGAACACGACATTAACAACCTTTAATTATCTAGCATTAGGTGGACTCACGGGGTTAATGTTATTTCAGACACTCCTATTACTGTTGGGTTATAACGTGACTAATATTTATTATTTTCTGATCATTTTGATCATACTTTCCTCAATTGGGAAGATTCTCTTTTGGGTCAGATTAGATTTGAATAATACAACTACGAGTAAAAGTACTGCACTCGGATTAAAATCTCAATTGCAAGTAAATCTTCTTGAGTCCCCCCATGATGCATCTAATTTCTTACTAAAAGAAATGGGTTACACAATAGCAAGAAAGCACTCAAAGAAACTAAGAAAATTATCATTACTTTTTGCTTTCATCCTTCCTTTGGTAATAATATTTTTATCCATTGCTCTAAACTTTTACCATATAACAATTTTGGCTTTCCTATTTATGATTATGGGTGTATTCATAGAGCGCTGGTTATTTTTCGCTGAAGCAAAACATTCAGTAATGAACTATTATTAATACGGATAAATATTGAGGAATAAATGAGATTAGTCACATATGTAGATAATTCAGATAATGCTAAAACAGGACTTTTAAATAATAATACGGTTGTTCCCCTTGAACAGTTAGACATATCAAATGATATGAATGAAATTATAAAAAATTTTGAAAATGTAAAAAAAATAATTGGTGAAAACAAAATTGAAAGCCTTACATCATTAGATATATCAGATATTAAATTACTGGCTCCTATTCCAAGACCGCTCAGGAATATTATGTGTGTCGGAAAAAATTATCATGACCATGCACAAGAATTTTATGGGTCAGGATTTGACTCAAGTGGTAAAAAAGCTGTAGCGGATTTTCCTGTCATTTTTACGAAAGCTACAACATCTGTCATAGCAACAGATGAAAATATTATTTTGGCAAACGATTATACAAATACAACAGATTATGAAGGTGAGTTGGGGTTAATATTATCAAAAGGTGGCAAGAATATTAAACCAGAAGATGCTTATGATTACATATTTGGTTACACAATAATTAATGACGTATCTGCTAGGAATATTCAAAAGCAACACGAACAATGGTTCATAGGAAAAAGTCCTGATACTTATTGTCCAATGGGTCCTTCTATCGTTACTTCTGATGAAATCGGCGATGTGACAAAATTAAAATTAAAAACAACTGTTAATGGTGAAGTTAGACAAGACTCAATCGTTGAAAGACTAATTTTTGATATTCCTACATTACTATCCACAATATCAAAAACAATGACTTTAGAAGTATGTGATATTATTGCAACTGGAACTCCAGCTGGTGTTGGTATTGGATTTGAACCACCTGTTTATCTAAAATCCGGAGACCAAGTTGAAGTTAGCATAGATAAGCTTGGTAAATTAAGAAATACCATAAAATAGAACTCATTCAAAATTAGTAATATATTACAATAAGTTATATATTTTTAGTTTTCCATATTTTATCAATCGTATTTACCCTGTGATATTTATTTGGATAAATATTAGATACTATTTTATGTACAAGTTTTAGACATTCATCTCTATTTAGTGGTCTTTTGTGGATGAGAATCTTTTTAGAAAAATTAGACCTAGCATGATCTGATTTTATTGAACTACTTGCATCATTCCCTTGTTTTTTTGATTTGATCTTGGCTTCCCATATTTCAATTTTTTTATCTGATGAGTTATGTTCACCAAGAGAAATCATAAGATATTCAGAGTTTGTTTTTTTTGAATTCCATATTTTATTGAATACATCAATTATACTTTGACGCTCTTTGAAATCATATTTCTCTTTACGTCCTGCTCCAATTCTAGATCCGCCTGATGTCATAATAAATTCCAGTTTTTAGAGAATTGACTACTTCAAGATATAATAATTCTGTTAAGTTAATATTAATCCAAAAAGAAATCTTGTTAGAAATAATAAACAGTCTTAATATATCAAACTGAGGGCGCGTAGCTCAGTGGGAGAGCACTACGTTGACATCGTAGGGGTCACAAGTTCAATCCTTGTCGCGCCCACCATAAAGTAAATATTGATATGAACGATAATGATATATTTGAATTTCTAGTATTTCTTGCTGATCAATCAGCGAAAATAACTATGAAAAATTTTCGTCAGAAATTAGTAACTACAAATAAAAATACATCCAATTACAAGATAGACCCTGTAACAGATGCTGACAAAAATGCAGAGAAGCTGATCAGAAGATTGATTGAAGAAAAATATCCAGATCATAGTGTTGTTGGGGAAGAATTTAGTTCAAAAGACAGAGACCCAAGGTATCGATGGTATATCGATCCAATTGATGGGACAAGGTCGTTCATTTCAGGTATTCCTCTTTGGGGAACCCTCATTGGTCTCGAGATTGATGGCTCTCCTTCGTTTGGTATTATTGATAACCCATCTACTAAAGAACGATATATTGGCTCAACTTCAGTTTCCTATAAAATATTCGATGGTCATCAATCAATAATTCGAACCAGTGAGCAAAGTAATATCAATGATCTAAAATTTGGATACACAACTGAGGAGATGTTTGATGATGATTTTTCAAAAAAGGTTTTAGCAAATGTTACTCAGGTGGTCGGAATGACTCGTACGGGGGGAGATTGTTATTTTTATGGACTATTAGCTTCAGGCTACTTGGATTTAATAATAGAGAATAATCTTAAGCCATTTGATATCATTCCAATAGTTCCAATAATAATAGGCGCAGGAGGCTTTATATCAGATTGGAATGGGCACCCAGAATACAAGAATGGTAATATAATCGTTTCAAATAATTCAAGAAATCACCAACAAATATTAGATATAATAGAGCAAGTGAGATGACATCATTAGAGGATAAAAAAGGTAAAAATATATTTACACATCAAATATTAAAAAAAACTGATACGGGACATATTAGACATCTTATCTTAGTTGAAACTTTTGATGGTTTATATACTCCTATTGGGCTTGAATTACCAGATGGAGATGGACCATTCCCACTTGTATTATTTGCCACAGGAAACGGTGGTGGAGGTATAGATTGGTTAACTGATAATATGGAAAATAGAAGATATACTATCGATAAATTTCTCGATAAAGGATATGCCTGTGGCTGGATTCGTTATAGAGCAGAGGTGGAGCTAGGATATAATGAAGGCGGGAAACTGGTTAAGGATATTCGTCAAGGTGGTATGATGTTTAATCGTGCACCACTTGAATATGAAGATGAAATAGCAATTATTGAATACCTCAAAACTTTTCATGAAATAGATGCTAATAGGATTGGATTACTTGGAATGAGTCATGCAGGAGAAATGATCTTGAAAATAACAAGTGAATATAACGGAGTTTGTGCAGCTGTCGCTAGTGAGCCTGCTTCCCATGAATTTTTGGCATTGACACCAGACGAGAGTGTATCGATTAATGAAGAAACACAGTTACGTGATATTGAGTCAATGCAGATGCAATCTGTTCAAAAGGTTAGAAATAGGATTGATATCGACATAGCAAATCAGAGAATTTCAACAATTAATACGCCTATATTTGTAATGGGTCGAGATGAGGATGAACTCCAAGGTATATTTAAGTTGTCCTATGATCTTCTAAAAGAGAATAAAAAAGAAGCTCTCTGGAAGAGTTATGATCATGCTCTTCATGGTTTTATATTTCCAATCAAAGAAAATAATACATATGATGTTGACCCCATTCAAGACGAGGCAATCGAAGATGTATTATCATTCTTTGAAAAATATTTCTTAAAACAAGACTAGCAAAATAGCGTTATTATTTGGAGAAATAAGCTATATCTTCTTCACTAGCACTCCAAGCAGAATTGGTAGGCCAATTTTTGGTCATTGATTTCATGGAATCACCATATCGAACCCTAAATAAGATTGTTCTTTCTGAACCATTTGTATATTCATGAAGTTCGCCACGTGGATGTACTACAAAGCTGCCTTTTTTAACTTCGACTTCGTCATTCTCAGTGCGCATTACACCTCCACCTTCATAGCAAAAATAAATTTCTGTAGCATCAGGATGACAATGGTTTGGGCTGACTTGACCAGGTTCCCAACAAGCTATAGAAACATCTCCTTCGCCATAAAAACCTAGTTTTCTCTCTACATGTTTAATTGGATCAAATTTTTGCTCTACAGAAAAATCAAATGTATCCATAATGACCTCCAAATATTTTAAATATACTTTGAATCCTATCAGATAATTTTGTGAATCCTATCAGATAATTTTTTTTTCAAACAGACTTGAAACTATTAGGATTGTTATTACATTAAATTGTGCAGATGCCTTTTGGGTCTGCTTTTATCAACATGTTGCTCAAAGGAGGATATGAAATGACAATGCACACATTTGATTTAACACCATTATATAGAACCTCAATTGGATTTGATCGTCTAGCTCAAATGTTAGATACGATTAATGTGGATGTACCAACGGGCTATCCACCTTACAATATTGAGAAATTAACAGATAACAAGTACTGTATTACGATGGCAGTGTCAGGGTTTGACGAAAGCGATCTTAATATAGATGTAAAAGAAAATATTTTATCTGTTACTGGAGATAGTTCAAAAGATGATAATAGGGAATACTTATACAAAGGTATTTCTTCAAGAAACTTTGAACGTAGATTTAGACTCGCCGATTATGTTGAAGTTGAATCTGCAAATCTCTCAAATGGTTTGCTCAATATAATACTTGTGAGAGAATTGCCAGAAGCAATGAAGCCAAGAAAGATTGAGATTTCAACCAGTAAAGTTATTGAAGGATAACAAAAATCAGATGTGGTAGGGCGACTAGTTGCTCTACCACTTATCTAAAAACTCTCTATCATCTCAACAACTTTGTGTATATCATTCTCATCAGTGTTGAATGAGGTTACCAGTCTCAAAAAACTGTAATTATCTTTATGGTATTGCTCATCTAGTGAAATTTTTGTCCAATTATGACAAGATACTTCATGATTTTTTAAATAATCTTCCAGCTCCTTTGGAACAATAATAAAAACCTCATTTATTTCTGTTTGCCATGGTAAATGTATAAAATCAAATTTATTCAGATTTTGGGATAATAAATTTGCTTTTTTATTTGCAGATTTTGCTAATTCTATCCATAAATCATTTTTTAAATATCCAATGATTTGTGACGATATGAATCTCATTTTTGACAAAAGATGACCGGATCTCTTCATATAAAGGTTTGTCTGATTTGAAAGATTTGTATTAAAAAAAATTACTGCTTCTGCAGACATTGTTCCATTTTTTGTTGTTCCAAATGACATTACGTCAACACCCGCTTCCCAAGTTAGTTCTTGTGGTTTTTTATCCATGGCCGCCACGACATTTGCAAATCTTGCACCATCCATATGAATTTTTAGTTTCTTTGAGTCTGCTATATTTTTTAAGTTTTTTATTTCGTCTTGTTTATAAATAGTACCAGCTTCTGTTGCTTGGGAGATACTCAAGCTTGACGCAACCATATCAAATTCATCACTAGGGTGAAATAAAAGAGCTTTTTCCAGTTCGCCATATATGATTTTCCCATCTTTAGTTTTTACAGGGTATAATTTTGCACTATTTGAAAAAAACTCCGGCGCATTACACTCTTCAAGGTAAATATGGCTATCAGAACCACAAAAAATTGTCCCATATTCAGGAGTTATGGATGCAAGAGATAATGAATTGGCGGCAGTGCCAGTTGATACGAAGAAACTATCAATTTCTGTATTGAATACTTCTGATAGCATTTCTTTTGCATTTTTTGTTAGTTCATCGCCACCATAAGAAGCAACTGTATTTTTATTAGCTTCTATTATTTCTTTTAGAACTGGGTCTGCAATTTTGTGCACATTATCGCTTCGGAAATCTATCATTTTTTATCCTAATTTTGATGTTATATGTCGAATGAAAAATTTTTCTTCTAATGCTCTAGATTTACTTATATTCTCTTGGTTTTTAAAACCATGGCCTTCATCCTCATAGAGAAAAAATTCAGTATCAATACCCAATGATTTTATTTTTTTGTGTATCTCCTCTGTTTGATTTGGTGTGACAACTCTATCTTGTTGTCCTTGAAAAAAAATAATTGGTGTTTTCATTTTATCGGTTTTATTGATTGGCGATCTTGCCAAATATTTATTATTTTCAATGTTTTTAACTCCTAAAAGGCTCGAAGTGTAACCTGACTCAAACTTATGCGTATCGATAAGCAATATGTTAAGATCGCTTACTGCATAATAACAGGATGCACATGCAATTTCTACACCTTCGCATATCGTATTTAATACTGTAAAACCACCAGCACTTGAACCCTTGAGAATAATTTTTTTCTTTTTTAAAGAATTATCATTTTTAATAAATTCTATTGCCTCCAAACAATCTTCAGTATCATATATGCCCCAATTCCCATTTAATTTTTTCCTGAACTTTATTCCATAATTTGTAGAGCCTCTATAATCTAGTTCTATGATATCAAAACTTTTATTTGTCCAATATTCTCTTTCTTCTGAATATCCGAAATATGAGGATGATGTGGGACCGCTGTGAACTTTGAGAATTATTGCATTACTATGATTATTTTTGGATGGGTAGTAATTTATAAAAGAATTTTTCAGTTCAATAATTTTTCTTTGGTTGTTAACTTTTATTATTGAACTTTTTGAATTATTTAGGAATTCAATTGGTACAGATAGGATCTCATCAGAGTGTTCATCAGTAGAGCCCGCTAAAATAAGTAATTTGTTATTTGAGCACATTTGCTCGGAGTATATTTCAAGGTTTATTTTTTTGGCAGAATTCTTGGATCTGTCGATAATAAATTGGGACATTTCTCCTTTTTGATATCCAGATGCAAAAATAAAATTTTTGTTTAATATTTTATAGCTCGAGACACCTAATTGCCATAATGGTCTGAGCAAATCTATGGGTAACTCATGGAGTTGCCGAGATTCTCCATCTAGATATTGATAAATCTTCCCTCTATTACCATCTTCCTTTATGTAAATTAACTTTTTATCATCCCAATCTGGTTGGAAAATAGACTTTCCGAGACCACCGTCAATTAACGATATCTCTGATATTTTATTATATTTATCAATTCTCCCCAGATATAATTCTGATGACTCCCACGGCATACTGGGTAGGTTCCATTGCAACCAAGACAGAAATTTACTATCAGGTGATAAGGAAATATTAGAATAGAAGGATGCACCATGGACCACCTTTGTAATTTCTTTTGGGTTAGATAAGTTTATATGTGCAATATAATTCTGGGGATAGGGTTCTAAGACTGAGTGATCTTCAACAATAAAATATAGATCATTCTCATCAGTAATTATTTCACCAATTCTAATATCATTCAAATTTGTTAATTGGCTAATTTTATTGTTATCAATGTGATAAATATTTTGATCATCACTATTAACAAAAAAGACTTGATTACCCGAAACTGTATATGCAATTCCGCCATATTCATGGATTTTGCTTCTTACATTATATTTACCTGATGTCAGATTGGTATATTGACCATCAATTAAAGAGTATTTTATAATTGATGTTATCCCACCCAAACTTGGATCTGTTTCCATCCAATATACATAGCTATCGTCCGCCCATGGGAATGACCTCTTTTTTTTTGATGAAATTTTTGTAATTGGAGTAATATTTAAGTAAGAACTAAAAGTATTTTTTTTTATGTTGGTAAGTTCACTCATAGGATTAATTAGTATAATTTGATAAGTAAAATTATCTTTCTAGTATTTTCAAATAAAAATATAAATATACTCTAGCATTTTTAGCTTTAAATCTTTATATATATTATGTATTTATATTAATTCAATTATATAAATTCTCATAAGCTATATGGAGAACGGATGTTTAAACACTACGAAAAAAATGTAAAAAAAGCTATCCAAAATGGTGTTTATAATCCCAGCAATGAGCATGATGCATGCGGCATTGGTTTCGTCGCTAACATAAAAAATAATGCATCCCATCAAATAGTAAAAGATGGTTTGGCAATACTTGAGAATTTA
>Ga0213864_10000516_pt1 | contig 17404 bp, 18 predicted proteins | sample PICome_5_FD_160078 | JGI IMG/M metagenome (GOLD analysis project Ga0213864, IMG submission 160078) | Coastal seawater microbial communities near Pivers Island, North Carolina, United States - PICO247 | ecosystem: Environmental > Aquatic > Marine > Coastal | place: USA: North Carolina... | reverse complement strand
TTTCAATGACGGAATTGGACGGGTTAGATAATCTCAGCGCCCTGCTCTGTACAAGGCAGATGAATTCCGTTACTGCGCCCCCAGAGCGTACGTTTTTATAGGATGGAGCGCTCCAAAGGGTAAGGTTCCATGGGGGAACAAATGCCCCGGAACAAAAATTGAGATAAGATTGAAAACCTCTCTAAAGATTGCGCTGGATAAGCGCGGATACGAGGTTTTGACACCCGTACAACAAGAAGTGTCAAAACCCGAACTTGATAACTCTGACCTATTGGTTTCTGCACAAACTGGTTCTGGTAAAACAGTTGGGTTTGGCATTGCAATTGCGCCCAACCTATTACCCGATGATGCGGGATTTGGACGCGCGGACGCACCATTGGGTTTGGTCATTGCTCCAACACGCGAATTGGCGATTCAGGTGAAACGCGAACTTCATTGGCTTTATGCCGAGGCAGGCGTTGTTATGGCGTCCTGTGTTGGCGGCATGGACATGCGCGATGAACGACGCGCATTGGACCGCGGCGCTCATATCGTTGTGGCCACACCCGGACGTCTGCGCGATCATATCATGCGCGGCAGTATTGATTTATCACAAATCCGCGCCGTCGTTTTGGATGAGGCGGATGAAATGCTGGATCTGGGCTTTGCCGAAGATTTGGAAATGATCCTGGACGAAACGCCTGACACACGGCGCACCCTGTTGTTTTCTGCCACAGTTCCCAAGGGGATCGCACAACTGGCCAAGAAATATCAACGTGACGCCATTCGCATCACAACATTGGCGGAAAAATCGCAGCACACAGATATCGAATATCAGGCGATCAACGTGGGTAAACATGATGGTGAGAATGCCATCATCAATGTTCTGCGCTATCACGAAGCGCCCAGTGCGATTGTCTTTGCAAATACACGTGCCACCGTTGGCCGCCTAACCACTCGTCTATCAAACCGCGGGTTTTCGGTTGTGTGTCTGTCGGGTGAACTCTCACAATCCGAACGCTCTCACGCGCTACAGGCGATGCGCGATGGCCGTGCGCGTATTTGTGTGGCCACCGATGTTGCCGCGCGTGGCATTGACTTGCCAAAATTGGATTTGGTGGTCCATGCGGAATTGCCCTCAAACCACGAAACGCTTTTGCACCGTTCTGGGCGTACAGGTCGCGCGGGGCGTAAAGGGACATCCGTTTTGATTGTGCCACCAAATAACCTGCGCAAGGCAGAGCGTGTTCTGAAATCTGCGAAACTGAACGCCGAATGGGGATCAGCTCCAACAGCGGATCAGGTGTTGGCGAAGGATCATGAACGCATTTTGGAAGACGATGTTTGGACACGCGTCACAAACCCCGCGCATGAACATATGGTATCAAAACTGCTGGACCTATACGGCGCCGAACGCGTTGCCGCCGCGTTTTTGGAAACATACACCCAAAAAATGTCCGCACCTGAGGATATTTCAGAGGTCTACGAGGCCCCTACCCGCCAGCCCAAGAAAACCTATGAGGATTTCGGTGAAAGCGTGTGGCTTCACCTTGAACAGGGCCGTGAGGATGGCCTGTCCCCAGGGCAGGTTGTCCCAATGCTCTGCAAAGCGGGTAACATCACAAAAACTGACATTGGGGCGATCCGTATTCAGGGCAATCACAGTTTCATCGAGCTGCGCGCCCCAAGTGTGGATGGATTTTTCAAATCAGTTGGCCCAGACGCCCGTGTCGAAGGCGCAATGGTCAAACAACTGAGCGAGGCACCAAACATCCCACTCGCTGATCGCAGCCGCAAACCAGAACGTCCACGCGGACGTTCAAATGGGGATGCGCCGCGAAGGAAATCAAATTTCAACCCCCTTGGAGATGCCCCAAAAGAACAACGCTTAGATCGTCGCAAATCAGATGACCGCCTGAAGAATTCAGAAAAGCGGGATTTCAAAGCCAAACCAAAACGTGCCAAGGATTTGCCCGAAGGTGTCGTAGCGCCCTTCAAGAAGAAGGATGCCAAACCTGCCCCAAGCAACAGCGCACCGAAACCTACGACCAAACCAAAGTCCAAGTTGCGCAAAGGTGCAAGTGATCCAAGCAAACCCATGCGCGCGCCCAAAATAGGAAAATTCAACAGCAAGAAAAATAAGGCCCGGCGCGAGGCCGCTGCAATGGCAGGCAAAGGCGCAGATAGCAAACCGATGCGCAAACGCACATAAGCGAAATCAAGGTTCAAACACAATGAAATGCGACGGTGGACACCGTCGCATTTTTTTATTTCAACTTTACCCGTGTTGACGTGGTACCTCTCAAAGCTATCTCACCCTTCTAACGACAAAGAGTAAAATGAACGACGCAACACGCACGGACGACTTGGGCAAATGGAACATAAGAATTCGTAATTTTTAATTGCATTTGCACTTTTGGCTCCGAACTATTTGTTCAAGAGGGCTGTTCTTGATTGGTTTAAAACTGGACACACGAATATGTTGAAATCCAAAAAACTCAAGGACTATGAAGGGGATAAAGTGCTTTTGACCTGCGCTCAGTGCCAACATGAATTCTCCCATGAAATCTCAAATTTGATCTTGGTTGTCGGGAAAGACGAAACCTTGCACGCGGTCAGATCACGCGCGGTCTGTCGAGAATGTAAAACGCGTGGCGATAACACCTATCGCATCGTGCCGAAATCAGGATGATTAGCAAAATGACCTATATTGACGAAGTCTGCGCCGCGTTGTTGGATGATACAGAACGCAAATATCTAAAGGCGCGAGCTCACTTGGAACAGGTCACAGCAGAAAGTGATACTCCCAAGGAAAAACACGCAGATCAAATCGAAGCAGTACGCAAAGAATATCTGCGCGCGTCCAAGGAATATTTGGCAATCGCATTTAAAACAAAATTTTTGGGAGTTGATCTAGAATGAAATATATTCTGGCTAGCATCACAGCACTCGCATTCTCAACCCTGCAACTTACTGCGCAAAATCTACCAAGTTGCCCAGGGGGCAATGCGGATCCGTCCAAATTCTGTCCCGTTGGTCAACAATGGTCAGATGAGGCGCAAGATTGCATTGTGATGGCATAATTCGCAACAGCGATATTTCGCACCCCACCCATCATCCAAGCGTAGTAGATTAATCCCACACTGGAAAAAATACCCTATGCAGCAATCGCAATACGGCATACTTCTGGCCCTAATTGGGGCATTGATTTTAACGCCAGACAGCCTGTTCATGCGCCTATCGCAGATGGATGGGAGTGCAATGTTGGCCTGGCGCGCAACATTGGCAGGTATGGTTTTCCTATTGATCGGACTGAACAAAAGAGGTCGCAGCACCAACACATCCAAACATATTTTTACCAAAAGCTTTGTCGCGCTTGTCCTTTCTCAAATCGCAAACACGAGCTTTTTCGCATTCGCGATATCCCTGGCCCCTGTTGCGATCGTTTTGGTGGCTGTGGCCACCGTTCCGATCATTTCCGTGATCCTCAGCACACTGTTTTTGGGGGAACACGCCAGCCTGCGATCTTGGGGCATCATCCTGACCGTCACGTTGGGAATCATTATTTCCGTTTATGGTGACTTACGCGGCGATATTGATTTCAATATGCATACTGTATTGGGCGCATTGCTTGGATTGGCGGTTGCCTTTAGCCTTGCCATCAATTTCATTGTGGTGCGACAGGATCGAAGTGTTGAATTTGAAATCGCACTGGGAATTGGCGCCCTGATTGCTGGTTTGACGGCCTTTTCGCTTTCTCCAACTGCAACAAATGTTACATTGAATAGCACATTAATTATATCACTTACTGGACTGATAATATTGCCACTTTCATTTGTGATGCTTTCCCGTGCATCGCGTTATACAACGGCGTCAAATGTCAGTATGCTGATGTTGTTGGAAACAGTTTTGGGGCCATTGTGGGTATGGATGGTCATTGATGAACGCCCCAGTAATCTGACCATCGCAGGGGGCACAATTGTCATTACAGCGATTTCCTATTTCTTACTGTCGGAACGCAAAAATGCGACACCCTTGTAAGGGTTATTGATCCTGACCTGTTTCTTGGTTTGTGCTGCTTTCATTAGGCTGTGGATCGACCCACAAGCTGACAATTGCCGTTATGATCAAAGCAATCGCCACCGGCACAATACGGCGGCTAAAAAACCGATCAAAATCAACAAGTTTGGAAAACATCGTTTTACATAGCTCCCATGGGCGATGTGATCACCCAACATTTGTCTGACATGTTAGTATGTTTAATTGAATTGAGGGTTCGCGTCCGTAGTTCACTATAGCTGTGTGATAAAGCGTTTGTTTCAGAAACAAAAAGATGTCTTCACGATCCACATCTGCTGCATGGGCCCGAAATGAAAGCTCTCCACCCTGATCAGAGAGATATGTGACCTCATAAGAGGTATGAAAGAACACACCATCTGCAGTGATTTCACTCCCATTGATCGTAAAATCAATCGTTCGCCCGGGATAGGCAGGCGTCATGCTCGACTCAACGGCAAACGAATGGCGCTGTGCCTCTCTACAGCTAAAAGATGCCGCATCGATCATATCAGGCGCAACACCAATCCCCAATAAGATTACTGCAAACGGGGCGACCGAAACCCTCTTCTTAACCTTTTCGGCCAAGTGTGTCTTCCCACAGGTTATAGAGTGCCAAAGCCAAAACAAAAATCACAATGCACATGAACGGCAAACCGCCCATAAAACCCGCGAAACCCGTTGAAATGGAATGCGACAAACCAATTATGAACACTGCGAAAAGGCCAAAGCCGATCACACCGGTTATCAAGTTAACAGATTTTGACATTTATTCTTCTCCCTCTTGGCTTAGATCAGTTTGCAGAAAGTTTTGAAGCCATGCAGATGTTCGAAACAAACGATCATCTTGCTGTTTGCCTCCGATTAATTGTAATCCAAACGGCATATCGTTCTCGCCCAAAAATAGAGGCAAGGTGATACAGGGCAAACCCGCCAGCGTCCAAATCAAACAGTTGATCGCATTCCCCGTTGTTCCCAGGGAGCGCAGCGGCGCAATGCCAGTAGCCGATGGTGCCAAGATTGCATCATAGTCCATAAAATGCTGAGTGAAGAAACGTTCACTCGACAGTTTAACATCAAGTGCATCTTGGTATTGAACCTTGGTAATCTTAATCCCGCGTTCATGCGCATCCGTCAGCTCCACAGATAGATTGCTTGCCTCGCTTGTGATAAGCGGTTCAAGATTTCGGGCGATTTCATAATCATAGATAGTTTTATGAACCACTGGCAACATGGCCAATTCTGGCGCAACAGGCAAGCGATCTACTTGATCCCCCAACATATCGACAATTTGTTCTATCGCATACAAAACGTCCGTGTCACATTGTTCATGATAGGGCATATCAAACCAACAAAACGATGGCGCAACTGGCACGTCAGATTTGACACCTACGGACATATCGGGACGTGGCCAATCGTAACTCGCCTCGTCTCGCTGGTCTAAGCTACCTATCACATCTGAAACCAATGCTGCATCTTCTAAATGGTTCGTAAAAACCCCAACCTGATCCAATGTGGCCGAGGTTTGGAAAAACCCAATTCTTGAAGTGATCCCGCGAGAGGGCTTAAAGCCATAAGTCCCGCAATAGGACGCAGGGCGAATAACCGACCCACCCGTCTGCGACCCAATCGCGATGGGAACGTGACGCGCGGCTACTGCCGCTGCGGATCCAGCAGAGGATCCACCCGGAGAATATTCTTCGTTGTGTGGATTGGCCGTGATGGTTGGAGTCAAATAAGCCAACTCGCAGGTTGTGGTTTTCCCCATGATCACGGCACCCGCCTCTAGCAGGTTTTCAACAACGCGTGCGCTGGTTGCAGGCAAATCACGGCCCAGTGTTGCGTTTCCTAACCCCGTCGGCATACCGCGTACATCAATGATGTCTTTGATCCCCACCGGGACACCATGCAGCGGCCCCAGCGAACGGCCCAATTTGCGGAACCAATCGGCCTGACGCGCCCGTTCAAGAGCTCCATCACGGTCCAAGTAGGCCCATGCATTGATTGCATCATTGGTCGCGTCGATAAGGGCCAAATATTGGGACACAAGTTGTTCAGAGCTGAACCGCCCTGCCCTTATGCCTTCGGCGGCATCAACCGCCGAAAGAAGTGTTAAATCGTCGTTCACTTAAGGTACCCATTTTCCGAATAAGTAATCTGGGAACCAAAGCGCCAAACCAGGGAACTGATACATCAAGACCATACAGAAAATCACAATTCCTAAATATGGCATTAACCCTTTAAAGATCTGGATCAATTCAATTTGGTTCTTCAAAACACCTTTTAGGTAGTAGGCCGACATCGCCATAGGCGGTGTTAGGAAAGACGTTTGCAGGTTCAACGCGACCAGCATCGCGAAGAAGTATGGATTGATCCCAAATGTTTCGAGCATAGGCAAGAAGATTGGAACAAAGATAATCAATATCTCTGACCATTCCAGCGGCCAACCAAGAAGGAAAATAATTAACTGTGCGAGCACAAGGAACTGCCATGGCTCAAGGTTTAAGGCTACAACCCAGTGTTCGATAACGTCGTGTCCACCAAGGTACGAAAAGATAGACGCAAAAGTCCATGAGCCCACAAACAACCAACACACCATCGCTGTTGCTTTTGCGGTCAGAAACACGCTTTCCTTGACCTTCGTCCATGTTAGCTCACGATAGATTGCCGCAAGCACCAAGCCACCAAGTGCACCCATCGCTGCTGCCTCAGCTGGTGTAGCCAAACCACCCAAGATAGAGCCAAGAACCAGCATAATAAGTACTGTTAAAGGTACAAATGAGATCAAAAGATTGAAGTAAATTTCTCGCCTTGGTGGAATATCTTCCTTAGAGGGCATAGGCGCTAAACTTGGATTAATTGTTACCCGAATGACTACGTAAACAATATATAATCCCGCGAGCAGCAATCCTGGAAACAAAGCTGCTGCATACAGGCGCAAGGGTGAAAGTTCGGCTATTGCAGCATAAACAATCAGCATGATGGATGGTGGGATCAAAATACCCAGTGTCCCACCTGCACAGATGATACCAGCGGCAAAGCTCTTATCATAACCCGCTTTGTTCATCGCAGGATAGGCCAACAGACCCATGAGTGTTACAACCGCACCCACGATACCAGAGGCCGTTGAAAACACCGCACAGGTCAATAAAGCCGCAATACCCAATGACCCGGGCAGATTATGCGCCGCCTGATATAGTGAGAAGAACAATCGGTTTACGATGTTCGCGCGTTCAACCACATACCCCATAAACAAGAAAAGAGGGATCGCAACAAGCGTATCGTTCTCCATTACCGAATAGGTGTTTTGGTTCAAAAGGTAGAAAATATTGTTGTTAAAGATATCTGAGATAGATTCAGGCGCACCCGCGTAATATGCATAATATCCAAACGCTACACCCATCGCGATCAGTGTGAAGGCAATCGGAAATCCGAGAAGAACCAACACAATGAAAAGACATAGCATTAAAATTGCTATTTGAGGATCAGTCATCAGTTCGTATCTCCGTCGATGAGTAGGTCTTCTGTTTCTTTCACATCTGCGATGCGCTCAGGCCATTTTCCCGTTTTAATCGCGATCAAACAGCGTGCTAGTTCCGCAGTACCTTGGATCATTAAAAGTAAACCAGAAATTGGAATAAGAGTTTTAAAGAAGTAAATTTGAATTCGTGCCGGACTGTTCCAGCTCACTTCTTTATATCTCCAGCTGTCAGAAGCGATTTCCCAACCATACCAAAATAAGGCAATCATGCCGGGGAAGAAGAACAGGATATATAGTAAAAAGTCCACGCGCGCCTGCCAACGAACCGAGAATAGCCGATAAAGCACGTCACCGCGCACATGCGCATCCTGAGCCAAGGTATATGCACCTGCCATCAAAAACAGCGCCCCATACATCTGTACCATCATATCAAATGCCCAAACGGTGGGGCTATTTAACACATAGCGAACAAACACCTCATATGACACCGACAGCGTCAGAATGAGAATGCACCAACCAAAAGCCTTACCAACCCATTGGCTGAGACCTTCAACATAATGAATCCAGTTTAACAATGCCTTCTCCTTTGGCACGCGGGTAGAAGAAACGGCGATCGAAATTTCGACCGCCGCTTTTGTAGTTTATGTTATGATTAACCGAAGTAGTGTCCGTATGCCATCTTATAATCTGGCTGGTTCAGGTTTAGGTAACCCATAACACGTTTCGCATATGCTTTCTGGCTGTCGACCACTTTCGCAAAGAATTCATCCTCTGCTGAAATACGATCCACAACAATGTCCCAAGCTTTCAGCTGCTCAGCCATAACGCTGTCCGGTGTACGATAAACGTTAACGCCCTGTTCGTTGCGCAATGTGTCCAAATCATCCGCATAACGGTTTGTGTTATGCCAGTAGAAGTTTGAGTTTTCAGCTTCTGAAGCATATTTCAGAATAGCTTTCTGCTCGTCTGCGAGGGCGTCGAATTTCTTCTTGTTGAATGTCACTTCGAAGAATTCTTGTGACTGGTGGAATGAACCCAAATGATAATGCTTGGAAACATCCTGCATACCGAAGTCACGGTCTGATGTTGGGTTGTTAAATTCTGCCGCGTCAATCAAACCTGATTTCATCGCTGGCTGAATTTCACCACCTGGCAACTGCACAACTGACATACCCATTTCCAACAGAACGTCTGCTGCCAAACCAACTGTACGGTACTTTAGACCTTTCATTTGCGATGAGTCTTTGATCTCTTCCTTGAACCAACCCATTGGCTGCGCTGGCATCGCAGAGTTAAAGAATGACACCACGTTTAAGCCCAATGACGCCATAAGTTCGTCAAATAATTCTTGACCGCCACCGTAGTAGACCCAGCCCAAAACTTCTTGTGAGGACCAGCCAAAGCATGGCCCAGTACCAAACAATGAAGCAGCTTTTGATTTTGAATACCAATATGCAGGAACATAGTGTGCCGCATCCAACACGCCGCGGTGAACCGCGTCTTGCATCTGGCTTGTTTTTACGACTGAGTCGACAGGCAACAATTCGATAGTTAGGGAACCGCCTGACATCTCGTTCACGCGTTTTACATATGAATTCGCGTTCTCAAGAAAAATACCGCCGCCCCAAGCAGCTTGCATTTTTAGCGTGGTTCCGTGGCCGCCTGCGATCGCTGGTGCCGCAAGTGTGCTTGCTCCTACAACTGCAGAGCCGCGCAGAAAGTTACGACGGTTTAGTGAATTAGTCATTATTTCCTCCCAATAATGTGCGATAATCGCCAGGGCAATGTATTGCATAAACCCTACGGGTCAATCAGATTCTATATTTTGGTTAAATAAAGTTACCAATTTTCGAAAACTTACATGGTAAACTAAAATCGAAAACAAAACGCGCAAATATTTCATGTTCCGAAAAGAAACGCTCGACCACCACTAATAATTTATCTTCATGTCCTTTCATGGACGTATTTAAGGACCCCTAGCCGATCAACTTTAGATAGAGATCAGACGCCCTATCGACACCGAGTTCTACATCACTAATGTTTATCAACGAACCAGCCGAAATATTTCGTTTCAATCGCACACCATGGGCCAAGCCAATTGGCAGAGCGTTTTGAGCGGTACTTAAAGGCAAAGCCTGACCCCAAACAGTAAATCCCCCTTCCCCGTCCAGAACCTCGCCCGCTTTTAAATCACGTTTTGCGATGGAGGCAACGGTTCCACGCATTTCTCGTGATTGACCAGTTGGTTCGTTTCTTAACGCGGCACTGAGAACCGAAATAGAAAGCTCAAGTCCAATCAAATGAAATGGTTTGTACATCGCCGCAAATTGGCCCGTGCTATCGGTTGGCAATCCATATTGTTTGAAACAAGATGCGGCGTAATCATTGGGGGCCTCAAACACCACATAAACGCCCCATCGCAAATCCCGAAACACATCACGCCCGTCGCGCTCTAGCGATGAAATGGTTTCCACCATTCCGCGTTTTTCAAGCTGGCCGCCAAATTCCTTTGGTCGCAATACATGCGCCAGATCATCGACGCCACAGGGCGGAAACGATAACCCCGATGCAGGCACATCCAAACCAGAGGCATTTGCGATAGCCACCATTTCAATGGCGCTTTTTGTGCCATCCAGAAAGGAATTAAACATTTGCGGGTTCATACCGGCCTCCCGCGCCTGATCCGCTGACAGACCATAGTAATCCCAAACGTTATCAGGAGTAACAGTATGATAAATCGGCAAATATTTTGTCCCCTTTCCCGCCGCCGTAATGTCAAATCCCGTGGCCCGCGCCCAATCTACCAATTCCGACACCAAAGCGGGTTGATCGCCGTAAGCCATCGAATAACAAACGCCGGCCACGCGTGCCTTCTGCGCAAGGAGTGGTCCCACCAGAACGTCCGCTTCTACATTAACCATGACCACGTGTTTGCCCGCCTCAATCGCGGCAAGCGCATGTTCGGTGCCGGCGCGCGGGTTTCCCGTGGCCTCGATCACAACATCAACATCATCCCGCTTGGCCAATTCTGCGCCGCTTTGTTCATAAGACACGGCATCAATGCGCGCAGTGTCCCATCCCACAGCTGTGCAGGCTGCAACCATGCGGGCATGATCCAATTCGGCGATTGCTGTCACTTCAATCCCCGCGATTGTAGGCACTTGGGATAAAAACATCGAACCGAACTTACCCGCACCAATCAATCCAACCCGAATGGGACGATTGCAGGATTCAGCTTCGGCGGCAAGGGTTGCTAGGTTCATGATGTTCCTCCACATGACGTATCATTGTGATTTAGGATTCCAAATCTTTTTGTCTGAGGCAAGAAACAGTTATGGATAAAAAATTAGACTTTTCATCCATATCAAACCAGTCTGTAGTTTAACACTGGAACATAGGACGACATGAACGCCAAAGGGTTTTAAGATGCTGAAACTGATTGATAATCGACTGACCGCAGATGTTTTGTATACCCTTCAAAAAATGACGACTGTGTAAATGTTTCTCTTTCTGAATAATTTGTTTAACGTCAACGTTGTGATGCTACGTTTCACTTTCTAGAACTCAGCAATAATAGAAGGATGAATTAAAATGAGTTTCAAAGACAAACTCACGAAAATTAAAAATAATTTATATGCTAAAGCTGATTTCATTATCGCCGACGCCAAGGATGGTGACATGGCGTTTGGGTGTGCGACTGCTGGTATGAATGATCAGGGTGCTTCACTTCCGTTGAAGACATACCGTGATGACATTGTTCGCGTCGCCAGTTCTGAACTTGTGGACATTATGTTAACATCTGTGTCAAATGCAGAGATACTATCAGGCCTCAATCTTTATGAAACCCATAGAACCACACCTGCCGTAAGATTGAATGATACAACGGATATCTGGCATGTGCGCGGGGGAACTTATCCAAAGCATATGATGCAAAATTTTCGCAGCGCTGAAATAATACGCGCCAAAGCAGTCGCAGAATTGGGACTTTATTCTGTAACCTTTTACAATGATCTAGAACAAGATTTGCAAACATTACATGACTACAAAGAATTTCGAAACGAAGCGAGCGAACTAGGATTTGACCATTTTCTAGAGGTTTTTAATCCACAAATTTCGGTTAAAACTGAAGATGATTTTTGGAAATACAACAATGACATGATTGTACGCTGCTTGGCTGGTGTCTCGCAATATGAGCGACCATTGTTTTTGAAAGCCGCATATAACGGCCCGGCTGCAACTGAAGAAATTTCCAATTATGATCCGGCACATTTGGTATTCGGCATTTTGGGCGGCGGCGCAGGCACGACACGAGACTGTTTGGAATTGTTACGACAGGCCGAAAAATATGGCGCGAGAGTCGCCTTATTTGGCAGAAAAATTTATCAATCAGAATGTTCAATTTCTATGATCACGGCGATGCGGCGCGTTTTAGAACAAGACATTTCCAGCATAGAGGGTGTAAAAGCGTATCACTATGATCTTAGTCAATTAGGAATTACACCCAAACGCGCATTGGTAGATGATTTAGAGCTGACCGAAGAAATATTGCAGGTAAATGTTTAATGCGACGCGGGTTTATTACACTCGGCACATGGTGTCTAGATCGTAATATCGTTTTGGATTTCTGGCCGAATGAAGATATGGCAGCCCATGTGCATCATATAACACTGGCTGGCGGAGGCAGTGCGTGTAATTTTGCTGTGAATATCAAAAAATTAGACCCGGAAATGCACGTCGAGACCCAAGGGTTAATCGGTGACGGCGAAAAAGCTGATTTCCTGATTTCAATAGCCGACACATTTGGGATAAGACGTTCAGGATTAATAAGATCAGATCTGGGCGATACACAAACGACAGACGCATTTGTTTCACAAGAAACTAATCGACGCACACATATTCTCTACGCGGGCGTCGCGGATTTTTTGACGCCAGAACATTTTGATTTCTCTAACACGACTGCAAAAATCGCCCATTTCGGGCTGCCCAGTTTGCACAAAACCATGGATCAGTCTTGGCAGGGTGAAGAAAACGGCTGGCTTGCCTCACTTAAAGAGGCTCAAAAACATGGACTACATACAAACCTAGAATTGGTTGCAGGCAACGAAACCAAGTTGAAAGAAATCGTCGTTCCGTGTTTACCACATTTATCAAGCCTGGTGGTAAATGATCACGAAATCGGCGCAATTACAGGAATCCAAACACAGTCAAATAACGCAACAAATATTGATAAGATAAAATTTGCGGCAAAATCTGTGCTTAAAAAAGGGCGCATGGATTTTGTTTTGGTTCACTTCCCTGAGGGCGCGATATTAGTCACGCGTGATGGAAAAGAAATTATTCAACCCTCTGTTGATATTCCTCTCCAATTAATAAAGGGCACGAATGGCGCAGGCGATGCATTCTCTGCTGGTTTCTTTTACGGATTCCATGAAAATTGGCCACTATTGGATGCAATAAAACTTGGGCATGCTTCAGCTGCGGCCTCTCTGCGCTCAGTCGAGACATATACGTGTGTTCAATCTGTTAGAGAGTGTTTGGATCTAACGAATAAATGGGGTTGGCGCAGTGCACTCGCAAACGCGTAGTCAAAAGGATGAGAACCGATATACCATTACAACTATCTGCAAACCCAGATACCCAGTCCGTATCCCCGCTTCGCTTCTTCCCTGCTCGACGATGTTTATCTGACGCGCAACTTTGGCAGCATGGCTACTAGCGATTAGCCGCTTATTTACGTGCCCATGAAACCTATGAAATGGACTTATCAGACAGTCGACAACTCCGAGATTTCCATTAGAATAAAACGCAAGGAGAACTCATGACACTTAAAGCACTGTCTTATTTAGGAATTCGGTCGGATAATTTAGACGATTGGTCAAGTTTTGCCGGTAGCCAGTTGGGGATGCAGAAAATTGATAAGGGTGGTAAATCGATGGCGTTCCGTATGGATAACCAAGAACAGCGTTTGTTAGTGTCTGATGAGCCTGGTGAAACACTTGCCTTTATCGGATGGGAAGTCGGCGCACGTGCCGATTTGGAAACGGTTGCCGCAAAACTCGATGCTGCGGGCACGCCTGTTCACATAGGCACTCGGGAATTAGCCGATCGGCGATTGGTACAGGATCTAATTTGGTTTTTGGATCCAATGGGCAACCGTAATGAATTGGTTTATAAACCGATGTTGGCGGGTGATCCGTTTATTCCAGGACGTCCGATTGATGGGTTCAAAACGGGTCCTTTAGGCATGGGACATGCCGTTTTACACGTTCAAAACATTGAAATTATGATGCCCTTTTACCGCGATGTTCTTGGGTTTAAGGTCTCTGATTACGGAACAACGCCTTATGGTTTGTACTTTTTCCATTTAAATGAACGACACCATACATTTGCGATGATCGGCAGTGGACAACGGGGATTTCACCATTTTATGGTCGAATATCAAAACTTGGATGACGTTGGGCAAGGGTATGATATTGCACGGCGCAATGACGGTGTTGCCTATTCTTTGGGACGTCACACGAACGATTGGATGACGTCTTTTTATGCGCATACGCCCTCTGGTTTTTTTGTTGAAAATGGCTGGGGTGGACGATTGATTGATGTCGATACATGGGAGCCCCACGAAACATTTGACGGACCCAGTTTTTGGGGGCACGAACGGCTATATCTACCAGAAGAAAGCGGTGGTTTGCGCGAACGTATGCAAGATATGGCGATGGATGCCGCAGCGCGCGGTTTGCGCTCTCCTCAGGTGGTTGATTGCCCTTGGCTTTATGCAGAACTGGGCAAATCATAACAAAAGGCGTGCCACGGGACGCGCCTTTGTTTTATTTTACCAACGCATCAAACCTCGTCTACGATGCCGTTGGTCAATGTGCCAACGACCGTGATTTCAACATCCACAGTCATGCCCGGTTCCAGATACAGCTGTGGTTTTCTGAACTTACCAACACCCCCTGGCGTACCCGTCGCAATCACATCGCCAGGAAGCAGTTTAATAACAGTTGACGCATAGGCGATGATTTCAGGGATTGAAAAAGCCAGATCATCAATGCCAGCATTTTGCTCAACGTTACAATTAACACGCGTCGTAAGGTTTTGTTTAGTAACATCACTGACTTCATCAGAGGTCACCAATGCAGGACCCATGGCACCAGACGCCTCAAAACTTTTACCCGGCCAAAACTGTGATGTATGCGCCTGAAAATCTCGAATGGACCCATCATTAAAACAGCTGTAACCCGCAATATAATCCCATGCGTCTTCGGTTGAAATGTGGCGACCTGCTTTACCGATCACAACCGCCAATTCACCTTCGTAATCAAAATCTTTGCTGGCCTTGGGGCGGACCAACGGAGTGCCGTGTCCCACCAAAGACGAAGGATGACGAATAAAAATTGCTGGATGTTTTGGTTTGTCGCGACCTGTTTCTTTGATGTGCGCCATGTAATTTAGGCCAATACACAAAATTTTATCAGGGTTCGGAATGGGCGGTAAAAGGGTGACAGATGCAACATCGCTTTCAGCACCGATACCTTCTAATTCCGCCATTGCGCCCGCTGCCAAAACCGCGCGTAAATCAGCGTATTTTGAACGCAACGTGGCACCCGCATCGCGCACCGTATCACCCGTCATGGTTCCATAGGTTTCAACACCATTCGGGTCGATAAAAGAGACTAATTTCATGTTACTTTCCTCTAAGATTTTTATACGACAGACTGATTATGCAGACGCTTGGGATTTGATTTTAACATTATTTCCGCGACCTATTCAGGTGTGGAGAACAGCTCTTCATACGACAGCAATCCATCCATCAAATCGGCGGGGTCGAAAGCCGCCGCACAATATCGATCTGGACGGATCAACAGTATTTCATCACGATGTGTTCTAAGTGGTTTCGCCCAAGGGCTAACACTGCGCGCTCCTGCACCGCTTTTGTAGGGCAACGCCAATTTGGCCAGCGGCAGCCCAAGATAGTCGTTCATTGGAAGGCGGTTCATCGCCTCTATGCCCGACTTATCTTGGGCAATAAGGGCAAACCCCGAGCCCAAAAATTCATCCAGTAAACCAGATTGGCCATCCAGTTCAATCTTGGGTTGCGGGATCATTTCACCAACCAATGACGCCTCGTATTTGGGTTTATCAAGTCCCATAAACATACCGCGATCATAGCGTGGCTTGGGTTTAAACTTCATGTTCAAGAAATAGTCTTTCACCCCAGGGAACGGTTGCATGGATTTTACCAATTGCTCTCGAAAGGCAACTTGTTCTGGCTTGATCGGCATAACAACATCGCCCATCGCAACGGCAAGTAATATCATGCTCCAAGCAGGATCATAACGCTCTGACTGATAACTGTTTAAGATCGTGTCGGTTGCAACGCCATTAAGGACTGTTGCAATTTTCCAAGTGATATTCGCGGCATCACGCAAACCCGCGTTCATGCCTTGCCCTGCAAAAGGCGGCGTTAAATGTGCCGCATCACCAGCCAAGAACACCCGGCCCGCCCGCCAATTCTCCGCTATACGCGCATGGAAGGTATATAACGTTTTGCGTACAATATCATGTGGCGCAATATCGCGATAAGGTTTAAGCAGGTTTTCAACATATCCATCGGCCAATGCTTGATCACCTGTTTCACCCGGCAAGAGCATGAATTCGTAACGCCGCCCACCTTTTGGGGCGGGAATGGACACATGTGGTCGTTGATTTGAGCAAAAAAATCGCGAGAACCTAACTTGATCTGGATCGTTCAACGTATCGACCACAATCCAGTTTTGCTCATATGTTGATCCCAACATGAGAATGTTTGCAGCTTCTCTGATCGGACTTCGTCCACCGTCGGCGGCAATAACGAAATTTGCAGTAATCGCATGCACGACTTCAGCCCTATCTTGAACCCGAACTGTCACGGTGTCTTTGGATTGCTGAATGTCCGTTACATTTGAATGGTAATGCAGGGTGCATAGCGGACTGGCATCAACAAAATCGCGGAGTGTTTTTTCGAATTCAGGCTGATTGATAAAATTCCGTTTTGGGAAACCGAAATTCTCAGGACCTGCGCCAACTTTGCCGAATACCTCGCCATTGTCGTCGATGTATTGGGCACCGTCGCCCTCGACAGTTAAGTCCAAATAGACCTGATCTGCCCCAAAAACTTGGAGGGTGCGCAATCCCTCATCATCCAAAACGATGGCACGGGGAATATCCAGAGGTGTCGCATTTTTTTCAAGTATGATTGAACGAACACCATATTCAGCTAACAACAAACCAGCCGTCAGCCCGGTTGGACCAGATCCTACTATGACAACCGGAACTTGCTCAGAATAACTCAAAATACGCCTCAAACCTGCATAAGGTGATCATCTCGCTATAAATAGACTACGTTAAAGTTTCGGCAGATATTAGGGTGTCCGCTTGGTGTGCACATGCACCAAATACAAACCGTTTGGGAAGCCTGTAATTCAACAAACGGACGGCCATCTGGTAACACGGTAGCTGCTTGTTTCATAGAAATTTTTCTGGCTTCATTCGACTTTACCTTCTAGCCCATATTGTAACGAACCAGCCATATCTGGAATTTTCATTTCGAAAACATCTGTTACTGACGAATAGTCATAATAGCCCAACCGAGATAACGGTCTGGCTTTTAATATATCAATTTTTCCTTCAGACGTAATATAGTTTTCGTCTATGTGTATGTGTTTTACTTCTGCAAAAATTACATCTGCAGTCCCTTGAGGGCTATTACCTTTAAACACTAGATTCGAAAGTACTTTACATTCAAAATTAACTGGGCTTTCGCAAACTCGCGACACAGGTGCCTCAATACAATCAGCTTTTTTTAAATTTGCGGTTTCGAATTCATCGATATCGCACCCACAGTCC
>Ga0213864_10000513_pt1 | contig 17412 bp, 15 predicted proteins | sample PICome_5_FD_160078 | JGI IMG/M metagenome (GOLD analysis project Ga0213864, IMG submission 160078) | Coastal seawater microbial communities near Pivers Island, North Carolina, United States - PICO247 | ecosystem: Environmental > Aquatic > Marine > Coastal | place: USA: North Carolina... | reverse complement strand
ATTATCTTCACCATTATAAACTGAAACTGAAATAATATCTTTATCCGAAGGTTTGTAACTGAATTTTGTATTTAAATCATAAAAGTAGAATGAAGGTTGTGTTTGATTTTGTTGGAAACCATTGAAGTTAGGTAGATTATTACCATTAGTCTGATTACTATCATTATACAAATCAAAAATACTATTATATAGTCCGCTTTTAAGGATATCAGTGTAAGACCTTCTTCCTGCTATCAATAGGTTTGCCTTTTCACCTATTGGGATCTCAACAGTCGCATTCGCACTTACTAAACTTAAACCTGCGGATAAACTTAGTTTATTACTATTCCCTGTTTTACCAGTTAAATCCATTACACTTGAAATCCTTCCACCATACTCAGCAGGAAACCCTCCTTTAAATAATTGTATATCCTTTAAAGCACCACTATTAAAAGCACTGAAAAAACCATAGAAATGGTCAACATGATACACCGTAAACCCATCTAAAAGAACTAAGTTTTGATCTGGTGTTCCTCCACGAACATAAAGACCAGAAGATGATTCATTTGTTCCACTCACACCAGGAAGTAATTGAATAGCTCTGAAAATATCTTTTTCTCCCAAGTTTGGTATGGATGCTAACTTTTTGGGTGATAATGATATCTGACTTACACTTTTATTCATTTTAACAATTTGTTGTCCTGAATCGTTACTAACGACTACCTCATCTAACTGATTGTTGTCAGGCATAAGAAGTATTGTTATTTTATCTTTTACCATTTCTGGTGTGAGTACCAAGGTCTCGACTTTATAACCTAAATATTGTACTTGTATAGTTGAAGTTTCTGACGGAATATCAAACAGTGTAAAGAATCCATCAGCATTGGTTGTCGTACCAATATTTGTGTCTTTAACAAAAACATTTGCAAAAGGCAGTGTCTCACCACTTTCCTTATCCTTTACAATACCGCTAATAGTAGTTCGGTCCTGTTCAAATTTGCCATCATAAAGGTGTAATTCTAAATTGCTCTCGTAGTAAGTTGCAAAACTCTTTGTAGTAATACATACTAAAAACATTATAGAAATAACTCTTAAAACTGTTCGATTCATATTCTTAAGTTTAGAATGTAAAAGTCTTAAGAAGATGGTAACTGATTTCTATAATATTCTTGAAGCTGACAATTTATCTATTGAATATATTTTTTTTATAACTGAAGTGGAATGTTATAAATTATAGGTCATCTTTAAATAGATATATCTCGGTTGCACTTTATAAAAAGATGTGGTAAAGAATATTTCATTAAAGGCGTCTTGGTTAATTCCACTGTTATCCAAAAGATTTGTAACATGTAAACTATATCCCCAATTACTTTCTGGTTTTTGATAAGATAAAGAACTATTTATAAAAGAAAATTCATTTGAAATTGTGTTGTCTTTATCAGAGTAGTTGTTATAGTCATAATCAATCTTAAAATTGAAGCTATCCCAAAAAGCTGCATCAAACTTAATGAATGGACTATTTGTGTAAAAAGTTGAATTCATTCCTCCATTATCATAATTGTTAACCGTATAGTTGTAACCAACTTCAAAATTTGGAGCCTTTTGAAATGTAGTGGTAAAAGAAATCTTATAGTTTTGGGTAAAGTTTTTTGATAAAATTGGGGTTTCATTCACAATATTGTAAAAATTAGAGTAAGAGATTCTGGACCCAAGATTTGTTTTAATTTTCTTAAAAGACCTTTGAAAATTGAACAAACCAGAATAAATCTCATCACTAAAATTTGAATTTACCGTAGAGTTCACTTGATTGATACCAATAATGGAGTTGCTACCTTTGAAAGGATCGATTCTTTTGTTGTAGGATAGATTTACAAATATGTTTTGAAAATTAAACATATTAAAACTAGTATAATTCAAAGAAATCTTGTGGTATAAAGCACTCTCTAGGTTTCTATTACCCTGATAAATAGAATTATAATTATTGAGAACATAACCTTCAAAAAGGTTATTAATATCTGTGAATTCACGATTAACAGCATAATTAAGGCGAACATTCTCTGACTGCTTAATTTGATAATTGATGAATAAATCTGGAACTATATTGGATAAATTATCGGAAACTTTTGTGTCTAGTTGACTATTATTTGTTGAATAAGAGTGAAAGGACATCCCTGGTGTAAAGGTGAACTTACCCAAAATGAATTTATAGTGAAGTCCTAAAAAGACATCTGAGAATGAAAAACTGACATCGTTATTGAGATTGTCTTCTGTAAAACTCAAAACACTACTGTCATCCAATGTTTGAAATAGACTGGAATCGAACTTTTGATTACTTATAATAGTACCAATTGTAAAATTTATACTGCTTTTAGGACTCGTTATCAAAAAGTAATCTAATTTACCGTCTATCTTTTCTGTTTTTACAAACCTCTCTTGGCTTAACTTGAATGAAGATTGAGATCTATCGATTGGAATTATACTTGCAAATGGCTGAATGATTCTTGATAGAGAATATAAAGGATCTTCATTTTGGTAAAGATGATGTAATTCTAATGCAAATATATTTTTATCCATTACTGTAAAATATGCGTTCAAGTTATTCCTAATACTCAATGGCTTTTGTTTGTTTAACTGCTGAATGGTGTCTGTGACATTAGTAATGGTCTCCAGAAAATTATTTTCCTCCTGATCTGATAACTTTAAAAAAGAGTCAAAATCTAACTGAAAGTTAGCGTTCGGTTTGTACGTACTACTTAGCTTTAGCAAACCCAGACTGAGCTCCTGATTACTGAGAGAGGTTGTTGTTTCTGTAAAGTTTGTTGAAGTATACCTACGATTACTGAAACTCTCTAAAGTTGTTTCGTTGAATGAATAAATTGAAAAGCCACTAATATCCCAGTTTTTAATTGGTGAATAACTAAAATTAAGGGCGCCAAACTTGGTATCTATTTCTTTTGCTCTATTGTTTTGCAACAAACTAATACCTAATTCATTGGAAGTTGGATTAAATAATGTGCCAGAATTTAGATTGAGATTTCTTAGACCTCCTGTAAAATTTATATAATCTTTGAGTGTAAAAGGAACTTCCCCAATATTATTCAAATCAGAAATAATATTAATGCTGTATTTTGGGCTGTAGTAAAAAAGAGAAGGGTGAATAATATATAGATCATCCAGGTCAGAACCAGCAGTAACTTCGCCGAACCAAAAATCTTTCTTCCCTTCTTTAAGTAAAATATTCAGGGACACATTGTCTTGGTTATTAGTTACATCTCTTATTTGTGATACTTCGTTGTAGTTTCTAAGAACCTCAATTTTATCTAAAGCGTCTGCAGGAATATTTTTAACGGCTAGTTTTGAATCACCATCAAAAAAATCTTTGCCTTCAACCATCACCTTGCCCACCTTTTTACCTTCAGCTTCAATTTCACCGTCTTCATTTACCTCAATCCCAGGCAATTTTTTCAGAACATCACCAAGTTTTTTTTCCGTACCAGAGACAAAGGCATCGGTTTTGTAAACAATTGTATCCCCTTTTATTTTAACAGGTATTTCATATACAAGCTCAACTTCTTCTAAGCTTACTACTTTTTCTTTTAATATGATATTCTTTTGAATACTTGATGTAGATGTTTGAATAAAAACTTCAATAGGTTCAAACCCTAATAATGTTACTTTGAGTAAGTATTTGCTGTTTTCATAAATAGGTGTTTTATATTCTCCATTCTCGTTAGAAATAGAGAATCCCTCCATCGAATTACTTTCACTATTAACAAGTATAACGTTAGCAAAAGCAAGAGGATTACCTAAACTATCCTTAACCTTTCCTTGAATATGAACTTCTTGTGAATGGATACTTATAAAACCTCCAAGAAAGAATGATATAATAAAAAAGTAAAAATGCTTCATTATTGTCTAAATCGATTAAGGTTGAACCCTCTTCTTTGACCATTCTGAAATTTTAATCTGATTTCTTCTTGCTTTTCCTTCACAATCTTATTGTAATCATATTGTGATACTTTTTTTCCTCTTTTAGGTTCTTTAATTTCAATTTTATCATCAATGTTTAGGGTAATTTGTGAACACAAAATGGTTGTCTTACCTGAACTTACTTCAAGTATTAAACCTGGTAAGCCCCAAAATTCACCAGGTCCAGTACTAATTGGAATATCTGGTGTGTACCATGCAACTACATCAATAGTTTCTGGGATTTGAATTAATGGTTTAGCATTTGTGATTACTGATGAATCGTTTTCCTTATTTTCATTTTCGTCATCTTTAGATTTTATGTTCCCTAACTTGAAATCGGAAAAATCTTTGGAATCCATGGATTTTGATGCAAATGCTTTATAACAAGTGTATTTCCCAATTTTTTTTGATTCAGAGGTCAAAGTCCAATTGATAAGTTTTAAACTATCCTGAATAAGAAAGGTCTTTCCATAAAAATCAACCTGATGATTATAGCGTTTATCTTTAATATTTTTAAAGTAAGTACTATTGCTCGAACCAAAAGAGTTTAGAAATGGTCTTTCTTGATTTTGCATTTGAGATGTTTGTTTTTGTTCCTCATATATGGAATGATTATTTTCAAATGTTAATGAGTATGTCTTTTCAAGGATTGAAGCCATTCTTTCCGAAATCATTTTTCTTTGTTTTTCAGATAACTGAATCGCATTGAAATTGTTCTCAGTTGTAACCTTGCTATGATAAATTGCTATCCCTTGAAAGATTCTATTTGAATTGGATAATGGCTGAAAATCATCTATTAAGTACATTATCATAATACTTAAGCCAAAACAGAAAATTTTAATCGAATTCATTTGATTTATATTTTAAATCAAAATTCAACCAAGCTTAGAATCTTAAGGGGAAAAAATTATTGTAGTAGATAAAATGTACTCTGAATAGTACATTTTGAAGTCTTAAACAACTTTAACAGTTAAAAGTATTGTTGTAACCTTTTAAGAAAATTAAATCTACCGTTGATGCTTACTTTGATAACCATTTTTTAAAATCAGTTGCCTTAGCCTTACTAACTATTATTTTTTCGTCTGGTTTAGGCAAAATGTTAACAATCAATCGACCATTAAAATAAATGGCTATATTTTCTATTGCGTTTTTACTAACAATGAACTGTCTATTTGCTCTATAGAAATTTACTGAAGAAACTTCATTCTGTATCTTGTCTAAAGCATCATCAATTACATATTTTTTTTTGGAAATTGTACAAGCATAGGTGACCTGGTTAGATTTATAAAACCAGGAAATATCATCAACTGCTAATGGAATAAGTTTGTCTTGGTGATACACCAAATATGATTTTCGTTTATTAGTAATTGTTTTGGAGGCTACAACTTCCAATAAATGTTGTAAACTTTCAGCATTTGTAGGGTTTGACCCTGTTTGGGTTAAACTTTTGAATTTCTTTAAGGATTGCTTGATTTTTGTTTTATCAAAAGGTTTCAAAATATAATCAACCCCGTTTACTTTAAAAGCGTCTAATGCATATTGATCATAAGCTTTTAAAAATTCAATTGGTGTATTAGATTCAATTTGATTGAAAATCTCAAAAGATAGTCCATCAGTTAAATTAATATCCATAAATAAAAGATCACAACTGGATTGATTTACTCTCAACCATTCTACAGAGCTTTTAACGCTAGAAAGGATCTTCATTACAGAAATCGACGGGTCAATTTCCATTAAAATTAATTTCAGACTTTCTGCAATTTTAGGTTCGTCTTCAATAATGGCTATTTTCATTACTAGGTTACTTTAAATTAAAGGCAATGTTACAATAAAGTGTGTTTCACTTTTTTGGATATTTATCTCTTTTCCAGCCAGTATTTTGTATCTCTCATTTAAGTTAGAAAGACCAATGCCATTGGAGTTTACACTCATGTTTTTTAGGTTTAAATTGTTTTCAAAAATGAGTAAGTCTCCTTTTTGCTTCAAACATATACTCAAAGGCTTCTGCTTAGATATCTCATTGTGTTTAATCACATTTTCCATAAGAGGTTGTAACGACATGTTGAGTATTTTTTTTTGTTTGTTTGGTAAATCTATTTGTAATGACAAACCATCTTGTACTCTAATTTTGTATAACTCTATATATGAATTTAATAAGGCCAACTCATCTATTAAATCCACTATTTGTTCATTAGAATTATTAAGTGTGTAACGAAAAACATCAGATAAATTTGAAAGATATTTTTTAGCCTTATGTTGATCTTCATTTATTAGAGCTGATAAATTTGCAAACGAATTAAAGAGAAAATGAGGGTTAATCTGATCTTTAAGATTTTCTAATTTTGAATTTAAGTATGAAGATTTTAATTTTTCATTTTCTAATTCCCCAAGGTTTTTTTGTCTATGTAGTAGTAAAAGTTTTGATGTTATAAACATTAAAATTGAACTTAATGTAAATCTTATGAGATAGGTTCTGTAAAAAAACTTTTGGTTAGAAACGTTTTTAAAAATTATCTCTTGAAGATTTGAACCGATGAACCAAAAAACAAAAGTCGTTACTATAAGCGCTAAGATTATTTTAATTTCAAAAAGATTATTTGAAAGGTTATTTTGAATTCTCTTCAAAGCTATATATCCTAATAAATAACAAAACAATATTTGAAATAGCATCTGAAAAATCAGTTCGTAAAGGTTAAAATCCCAAGGATAATTGGGAGCTAAATCTGTTTCGCCAAAGATCCTCAATACTTTGGGGAAATTGAAGATTAGAGATATGAAAATAGATACATATAAAATCGATTTATTTTCTGATTTAGTTGGGTACATATTAGAAATAGCTATGTTTTAATTTATAAAATAAAACTAGTTGTTATTTCTCATTTGGAATGAATCGCGAATTTTATTTTTATTTTCCTTTTGATATAACTGATATTTTTTGAATTGTTCTTTATTTAATAAAAGTTTTATTTCCTGATCTTTTTCTTTACTTAACTTTTTCAAATCTTGAAATTTGGCAAACCTAGTCTTATTACTATTTCTAATGCTTTCTAGTTTCTGTCGATATTTCTCATTTATCTCTATAAACTGAGTTTTCTGACCATAATTTAGATTTAAGGATTCTATCTGGCCCTCAATTTTGGCCTTAGCCTCTTCTATGTCATACTCTGTATATTGTGCAGAAACGGTAATCGACATCAGTATTAATATTGTACTCAAAAAAAATGTTTTCATATTCAAAATATTTAATTGTTAATTCATAAAAGAAGAAACAATTTTCAAGAATAATATTTTAAAAAAATCGGAGCGTCTAAATCTCAACTTCAAACATTCCAAAATCATTTTGAATTGATTTTTCATCTTTGACAGAATTTTTTATACCTCTCTACACTAAGATTATTCATTAGTGACTTTACTTGATTCTTTGTGAGGATTAGAACCTTTTTCTTTGATTTCAATAGACTCCTTTTCTTATAAAAAGTCTATTGAAAAGGGCAGTTGTACTGCAACTTTGAATAATAGGGGGAGCAACTTATAATTATATAACCGTTATACTGTTATAGTGTAGCGGTTTTTGTTTTAAGTGTCTCCCTTTAAGCATCTCGTAAAAAAAGGAAAATCGTCTGTAACGACATAGTAATATATGCCTTCAGGAAATTCTGGGGTTACACCAAACCGTCCATTACATTGATCCAAGTCTCCAAGTCCTTCAACGTATTCATAATCTTGTGTAAAAGCACCCATTGGGATTGGTGTATTTGGACTGGTTGTTCCCTGGCCAGGCCCACCAATTAATGCGGTTAAAGTTGTAGGTCGATTTGGATCAGGCTCAGATTTTAATCTATAACTTGGAGTCAGTGACTTTATACTGCTGTTAGAATTATTAGGGTCAGAATAACCGTATCTTGCGTATACTGGAAACCCATCAGAAGCCCATCCAACTAAAGTCATCCCTTGAGTATTTCCCAAAAATTCTATCAGTAGTTCTGGTATTCCATGATAATGATACTCACCATTAGGCTGAACATGTGCATGATTCATATCATCTCCAAAATCAAAAGTGTCATGACCTAATGCTTCAATATTCCAATTACCCTGACCTTGTGCTAAACTACATTCTCCAGCATCATTACATCTCCCCGCTGTCCCAGGATCAAACTTTACACTATTTAGTGCGTAGGCGATTGCTAGGGCTGGCCCAATAACCTCCAATCCACTATCTGTAATTATTTCAGGACAGAGAGTGAATCTCTTGTTTACATTTTGTTCTCTAATTGTGTTAGGATTATTGGGGTTTGGAAAGGTTCCTACTTCATGATTTGGTATTCCATTACCAATTAGAATTCTGTCTGAACCATCTGAAGACCAGGAGTATCTACTGTATTTATTCACAGATTCATCATCATTATAAATTTCATCATCGATATCGACCAAAATTCCAGCAGTTGAGAAATCCCCAGAACAGTTTAAATCATTTTGTTCCTGGGAGTCTTCATTATTACTGCACGACAATAAGAATAATAGAAAGAATAATTTTAAAAAAGATTTCATTTTAGTTCTTTAAACTTAGACCCCAATTAATCAAAACAGTTTAACATAAACAAGTAAAACTTAATTCACTAAAAGAAGAAGTTGGGCTGCATCTTTGAATAATAGGGGGAGCAACTTATAATGATAAAACGGTTATACTCTTATAGTGTAGCCGTTTTTTAATTAAAAGACTTGGTTCGACATCTTCAAAAGATTAAAGAAGATCCTCCTGCGATTACTAGACCAGTTTAAAATAGGATTGAAAAAGTTTAACGTCATGTAAGAATTTAGTTCATTATATTTTAATTAAAATGATAAACGAGAACAAAAGTTCCTATTATCCATCAACATCGACCTATAAACAGGAGATTTATTCTACATATAAGGAGGTGGCGGCAATTAAACCTTTACGAGAAAATACAGTCCAAAAAAGGAATTTAATTAATGTCCCAGTTTTGAATAAAACAGCTTACTTAATATTTTTTGCGGTATTACTATTTGCTGCTTGTAGTAAAGATGAACCAATTTCACTAGTCAATGGAATACCAGTAGTAAAGGCTGAATCTTCTTACACAGTTTTAAAAGAAGAAGATATCACTTATGCCGATGGACTTAGTCATGATGCAACAAGCAATTCCGCTTTTGCAATTCCCCTAGAATTAGACTTGTATTATCCTGATAATAATTCTAGCAATAGACCTGTTTTTATGTTTATTCATGGAGGTGGATTTACAGGAGGAATTAAACATAAGCCTGAAATAGTGGATATGGCAAATTACTATGCTTCAAGAGGATGGGTTTTTGTTTCTATAGATTATAGAACAACTGAAGAATTGGGAGTAATACAAGGAATGACCCCAGAGGAATTATTAGTGTATTACAGAGGAATTGTACCACAAGAATGGATTGAGAATGCTTTGCAGGGAGCACAAAGTTCGGGTCAAGTTCAGCAAGCGACTGCTATGTATCTCGCCCAAAGGGATGCAAAAGCGGCACTTCGTTGGATAGTTGCAAATGCAAGCACCTATAACATAAATAAAGATTTTATTACAGTTGGTGGAGCTTCTGCAGGAGCTATCACCACAATTGCTTTGGGAATTTCAAATCAAGAAGACTTTAGAGACGAAATTGCCATTAGTGATGACCCAACATTATCTACAACAAACTTAAACGAATCTTATATAGTTAGAAGTATGGTTTATTTCTGGGGTTCAAACATAAAATTAGATCTGTTTGAAACAGTTTATGATTTGAATCAATACGACAGATATGACGTTAGCGATCCCGAATTGTTCATGGGACATGGTACTGCACAAGATCTTGTCACACCTTATGAAGAAGCACTTGAGCTGCAAAGTATCTATAACTCTTTGGGTATTTACAACAAACTGGCGACACTAACGCTTCCGAATGGCAACCCTGCGGGGCATGGGGCTTGGAATGGAGTGGTAGATGGAAAAGGCTTATCGGAATTAACTTTCGATTTTCTAGTTGAAAGACAAAATTTGAGTGTTGAATAAATACCTGCCGCCAACAAGGTGTATAGTGCATACCCTTCTGGATACGCACAATACACAAGTCCGTTATCCAAATTTTTGGAGCCAGAGGATCACCAATCCACTTCCTTCAAAATTAGAGGAAGTTTACGGACGTTTCTTACAACTAATAAATAGTCCGTCAAAAGAGGAAATTGTGCTGCAACTTTGAATCATAGGGGGAGCATTTTAGAATGATAAAACCGTTATACTGTTATAGTGTAGCGGTTTTTATTTTTTCACGATGTTGTTTTCCCCAATTTGTTAACTCGATAATGAGCGGAACAAGGGAATAACCATAATCGGCCAACTTGTAAGTGACCTTGAGTGGTAGGGAATCATATACCGTTCTTAGAATTAGTCCGTTTATCTCTAAATCTTTCAATTCTTTTGACAACATTCTTGGAGTGATTTTCGGTATACCTTTCTCCAATTCAGAATATCTGAATTCACCATTACAAAGCAATGCGATTATGGACATTTTCCACCTTCCTTGAATAATCTCCATGGAATCCTGAATGGCCTGCAGATCACTCTTAAAGTGTTCAATTATTTCTAAAGGAGGTTTCTCTACCCTGTAACTTTTGAACTCTTCTATTCTTTCTTTTAGGGCCTTATCCATAATTCATCTTTTGCACAAAAGTACACTATACTTTGATATAGTACTATACTTTATATAGTTGGTTTCGCTTAATTTTGTTTCAATATTCAAACACATTAATAGAAATGAAGATTCTTTACTGGATAGTAAGCCTCGGATTGATTGCTTTTGAAATTGCAGCCGGAATTGGGAAACAAGTGGGCGCTAATATGGCTGTCGAATGGATGAATAAATTGGGCGTTGCCAAACCATTTATGAGCGCATTTGGTGGTTTAGAAGTAGGAGCTGCTGGTGTTATTCTTTTCAGCCTTTTTAGCAAAGGAGTGTTCAATGATAAATTGGTGCATTGGGCTTGTTTGGTTCTTATTGTTCTTAAGGTATTGGAACTAATTCTGCAAATCAAAGCAAGCGAGCCATTTGCTGCAATGGTAGGGCCTATAGTTGTTCTTCTCCTCATTGCTGGGTTTCTCTTTCTAAAGCAAAATATATAGGCATGAAAAAAACAGTTTTAGTCTTTGGAGCCAATGGCAAATTAGGAACCCATGTTGTCAATCAAGCATTAGATAAGGGTTATAAAGTCAAAGCCTTTGTCAGAAACCCTGAAAAGTATACGCGGACTAAAGGTCAGGAAGTGGAAATGGTCAAAGGTGATGCAACGAATATTACAGATGTTAAACACGCTATGGAAGGGGCTGATGTAGTGGTAAGCTGTTTAGGTAATCCTCCAAAAAAAGGGATATACATTATGGAGAAAGCACATTCCAACATAATGTCAGCAGCATCCGATTCCTCTTCATCGCCACGTTGTCTGATGATATCGAGTATCGGTATAGGCGGATCTTCATGGCTTGTGAAATTCCTTCTTCAAAAAATCGGAGGCAAAGAAGGATTTACAGACTTTGAAAACGCCGAAAAAAGAGTACTTCAGCAAAATAATGTCTCGTTTGTTGTTGTCCGTCCTGCGGGACTCACAGATAAAAAAGGGAAAGGAAAATATAGCTTGATTACCAAGCCAACTGTTTTCTTTCCAAAATTCATATCTCGTTCTGATGTAGCCAGGTTTTTTATCGATTGTATTAGTAATACCTCTCATGATGGAAAAGCAATAATGATAGAAGGCATCTAATTGAATTTGAATAGAGACATACTAATTTCATCTACTTAATAATGGGTGACTTTTATCTCATTTAATTCATTCTTGGATTTAGTTGTGCTGCATCTTTGAATAATAGGGGGAGCCATCATAGACAAGCCATCGATAATCGATGGCTTTTTCTTTTTCTACAAGGCTTTAATGCGGTTGCATCTTTCGAGATTGAAGTCTTTATTAATTGCTAATCAGTGCAGGAACTAACATCAATTTCGCTGTATAAATTTGGGTCGTGGTTTGGGTCTTCAACCGTGTTAGCCGCCATTGAAATTTTAACAATTTCATCACTTGTAGAAAAACAAAGCTGGTGAAAGTTGTCATTGTCATCTATGTCTGCTATCGAAATAGGCTCATGTGGTATTAGAACTCCAGAACAGTAAGAATAGCCAACATAGTACTGAAATAAGTCAGATTCGGTATCACCACTTATATATGGTGTAACGCCACCATTCCAAGCAACTTGAATCGTTTGTGTTCCTGAATTACATTCATTCAGATTGCCATCAATTCTTTGGGCAAAGAATAAACTTGGTCCATCAGCAAGCGGAATAACATTCGTAGTAGAGATTCCGTTTAGGTTTATGATTTCTGAACAAACTGACTCTCCAGAAAAAGTATCAGTTGTAAATAAATCCCCTATAACTCTAACTTCAACAGGTGGATTGGTAACAGCTGTCCCAAATTCACCTAACAGAAGCACAGTTCGATTTTCTCCGTTTTCATTAGCTGGGGCCAAAGAGACACAAATAGGGGTATGTATATTTCCAAGGCTATCTAAAACTTCAAAATCAGTTTCCGATAAACTGGATACATCTAATGGGAATTTAAAATTAACAGGCATACCATCTAACATGCCTACTTGTTGATTACACAATACTAGACTTGGTAGTGCATTATCAAGTCCAAAAAAAGCTGATACAAGAGTATCTTGTATTTCTTCTGTAGTATATTCTCCTGTACAATCATTTTTAACCTGTTCTTGAGGAGATTCATTTTTGTTGCATGAAAAAAAGAGGATTACTGAAAATAATTTAAATAGATTTCTCATAAAGGCACTTTCAATTGTTAATTCACACAAGAAGAAACAATATTTAAGAATAATGTTTTAAAAAGTTTTGAAACATCTAAATTTCAACTTCAAACATTCCAAAATCATTTTGAATTGATTTTGACAATAACCCTGATAAAAACGATCAATTAGAGTTGAACCTTCAAGAAGACGATGGATAAAAGATTACTTTTAAATGGTAAGTGGAAGATGGTGGGGAAAGACAATCATTAATACTCCTATCTTCTAAAAACTAAATCCTAAACCTATATTTATTGAATATCCAGAAAGACCCGAAACCGAGCCAATTTTGTTTTCAAAATTGTTGATTGAATATTGTAGATTGCTGGTTAAAAACACAATGCGTCCTAATCTATAATTTGAACCTAAAGAAAAATTTAAATATCTACTTTTTTCTGTTTTTCTCTTGAGGCTTATTGAATTGTTTCCTGTAGATATATTTACATTTCCAGAACCACCGCCAGCTGTAGCCCTCAAACGACCTATTGCTAAATCAGTAAATAAACTCCAACGATCTTTAGTAAAAGGAATGTATTTTACACCTAACCCTATTTTAATAACCCCAGCACCATTTCCTGTAACCCTTATGTTGGAACCATTTCTGTTTATTTCTTCCTCCTTTTTAAAGGATAATCCAACGTTTAAAAATCCTCCAATTTTTTGAGAGAACATATTTCCGACGTCGATATTCCATGCAGTTTTTAAATTAGAAAAATCTACAAGGGTTTCTTCATCAAAGGCTGTTCTTTGTTTTTTTGAAATCTCATGATGTCCTAATTTTAATGCAACAAAAAAAGTGTTTTCCCATTTAGACAAAGATTTTAAAAGTTTATAATCTTCTCTTAACTTTTCAGCCTCGCTAATAAATCTTATGGATTCATAAGGCATTGAAGTCTTTAACTTTTCTTTCCAAATATTTTTTGTTGAAACATAACTTTTGTCACAATTTAATAAAGAGCTATTCTCTGGCACTAAAACTTTTGCTATAAATGTGTTTAAATCGTCAAGAGATTCGCAACTAAATGGGATTGTATTCTGTTCAAAAGCTATACTAATAGTATTTCTGTTGAAAGCATCTTGGTAGTAATTTTCCTCTATAAATGATCTTAAAAAATCTAAATATTCTGTTTCACTATCTAATTTTGGTAATTTCAAATAATAAGAAAGTAGATAATCTTTTTTTGCTATTTTATTTTTAGCGTTTTTGATTGAATCAGAATCAAACAAGAGATTTTCCTGGTTGTTAACTATTATGATTTTAGCATTAAGATTTGGTAATACGGAAAAACCACTTAACTTAAAATTAGCGGAATGATAATAGGGTACCTCTTCAGAACTGAAATTAAAAACTCTTTTTTCTTGACCATATCCTATCCCTATTACATTTATAAAGGCAGTCAGTGGCAGAATGACTTTAATAAATGTATTTTGAAGCATATTTCTTTTTCATTAATCCTGAAGTTGTGTTTTTTTTTAGTTTTTACTTAAGTATTAGCCCAATAGAAAAATAAGGTTCAGAAGCGGTGTTGAAGTTATATACTTCGTTATCATCCATGTCTAATAATAAGTATTCATTGTAAATAGTATAACCACCTTTTAGAATTAAAGACGTCCTTTTATTTAATAGATAATTGTATTCCAGCCCTGCTGATATTGCTCTATATGATGCCTTCTCTGCTTCCAAATTAGTGGTAATAGTAATTGGATCGCCTAAATTTGTGTAGAAACCATTCACCCAAAACAAAGACTTTAAAAAATGTTTTTCACTGAAGTTGTACTTCATGTAGGTATTTGGAAAACCTAATCCATATGAAAACTTATCACTCACCTTTTTTACATAATTTATCATAGGTAAAACCCTTGGTTTCCCAATTACAGTTATATAATTAAGGCCAAACAATAGTCTCGTTGGTTTTTCTAATGTTCCACCGAGTTTTATTGCATTAATTCCACCTGTAAAAATAAAATCGTCCGACTGAATTGAGCTTCTTAAATTTGAAGAAAGGTAAGTTCCGACTTGTCCTATTAATGCCCATTTGTTGGCCAATGGATATACATATCTAAAATTATAGTTTATGTTATATAAGTTTTCCAAATCTTGAGTTTCCATTTCAAAATTGTCATCATAATTCATTTGGAAGTAATTCACTCCAACAGAATTAACCAAAACACCTTTTTTCAGTTTTAATGGGTATGAAAATTTTACAGATAATTTAGAAAAGTCAATACCGTCTTCTGACACTGGAGCTATTGCGTAATCTACAATTATTGACCCTTCATCAAATTGAGAGTGTAAGTTGAAAGTCACAACAGAAAAAATGACTATAAATATTACTTTTTTAGACATACATGTTTAATATTATGAGCTACCAAATCGCAGGTACATCTACCCAAAACTGAATAGGTTCTAATAATTTTTTTATTTCGGTAATTTTTTCAAGCTTATCACTTACACCCGATCTACTTTTAAATCTGGCAGGCAATCTATCCAATCTCGAGATGTCAGGTAATCTGAGATCTATATTTGAATCATTCGTTGTTATACCGAATGCCCATGTATCTCTTTTAGCTTTTGTGTTTTTCTTGAGAAGCCTTTTTGGGATCGCAATCTCAAATGTAAACGATTGACCAGGCACTAATTTTGAATCAAACAGAATACCTAAATTCTCAAAATCCAAAACACTTCGATTGAAGCTTATTATTTGCCCATCTTCATAGCCCTTGAAGTTTATTAGCCCTATATTCTCGGATTGCCCTGTAAAAAACCTTAATAAACTAGACTGATCTGGTAACAGATTTATATCAATATTGGGCATTGAACCCATACCTCCACCTCTAAAACCGTCACTTACACTACCTTTGAGACTTTCAAATTTTTGTTTTATTATGTCTGAATTTACAATTCCTTTTGGGAAAGAAATGCCTTGGTCTTTACTATGTTTTCCATCTGAATTAATCCAATAGGTCATACCCAAAATCATGATTTTTTTTATAACCTGCTCATCAAATGAGCTCAGCATTAAATACAAATTTTCCTCGTCCTGTTGTATTGCATAATTTATATTATTGTTGGCCCTAATTGTATTGGCTGGCCACTCCCACTCTAACAGGTCTCCATCAATTAAAGGTACAGCAACAACTTTGTCAACATTATATAATTTCTTACTACAAGAACTTGATAAAATTGACATAACTATTAATAGAAATATCTTCTTCATTTTATTGTTTAATTACTTCAAAATAAACCTCTTGACTCGCAAATCCAGAAAAAATCCCTAACCCATTATTTATGTTGGTGTAAGGTTCATTTAAATCTCTTGAATCTTGAGTAGAAGTTTCATAGAGCATGGCGTATTCTTCATTGACGTGATAAATTGTAACCTTATGAGTCCCATACTGTGTATAGTGTATCAATGGTCTTAATGATAAAATACTCTCTTGGGTTGGTGTTGTTGTAAATTCAAAATTAATCCCTAAACCACCGAGAACATCTGTTGGATCTATGGACTCTGGATAATTCTCGATATTTTCAACAACTAAATAGTAGTAACTACCATCGTTATTATTCCAAGTGACGTCAATGGTTTTTTGAAAAGATTCTCTAAAATCCCTCAAATCTACTAGAGAGTTTATTTCATTAATAAATATTGATTGTGGTGATATATCCATGCCTTCTGGTTCGCTAGGTATAGTTGTTGTTGAAGATATTATTCTGTCCTCATATTCAAAGGTTAGTTGATAGTTCTCCCCAATGTTTACAGACAAATCGTTACCATCATAAATATACCTTCCTGGTTGGTCTATTACAGGTGTTAGAATAAAATCCTGACCGTTCCCAGAAATTGTAATAATTGCATCACTGATAATCTCAGAACCAGATTTACTCTCAGTATTAAAGGGTATTGTTTTTTTTAAGTAAATATCATCAACAGATTCTCCTTCATAGATAAAGGCTTCTACAACTGGTTTGCTTTCTCCTGGATCAAAATCTGAGATGTCTTCACAAGATGAATTAATGATGATACATAATACATATATAATTTTATTAACTGTTTTCATTGTTATATATTTTAAAATGATACGTTAAAAAATAAGCTAGGTGTGAAGCCAATATAATTGACATTCGTTTCCGTTACTTGGTTATCTACAACCTCAAACTCATTATACCAAGTATTGGTTTTGTTGTATAAGTTGAATACAGATAAACCCATTTCACCTTTTCCAGAGCTGATATTAAAGTTATAAGTGGCACTTAAATCTAATCGGTGATATGGATCAATCCTAAGTCCATTCTTTTCACCAATGCTTACATACTCCGTTTCTGTTCCATCCAAAAGAGTAATAGTATAAATACCATTAGGTGCTGTGTATGGTTTCCCGCTCCCATAAACCCAAGTTGCGCCTAAATCCCAACGACCTGCTTTGAGTACATTCACAATTTTAAATTCGTGGCGCTGATCATTTAATGAATAAAATGGGTTGTTACTTAAATCTGGAAATGTATGTACCACTTCGCTTAAGGTATATCCTAACCAACCTGTGTATTTACCTACCTTTTTTTGAATCAAGAAATCAACACCCC
>Ga0213864_10000512_pt1 | contig 17419 bp, 15 predicted proteins | sample PICome_5_FD_160078 | JGI IMG/M metagenome (GOLD analysis project Ga0213864, IMG submission 160078) | Coastal seawater microbial communities near Pivers Island, North Carolina, United States - PICO247 | ecosystem: Environmental > Aquatic > Marine > Coastal | place: USA: North Carolina... | reverse complement strand
TTACGTCTATGGATGCTGACCATCTGGATATTTATGGAGAACATGATGCATTAGTAGAATCGTTCCAGGCCTTTGCAAATAAAGTGACGGATCAAATGATAGTTGCAAAAGGATTGCCGGTCGAAGGAATGACCTATGCGGTGAATGAAGAGGCCGATTATGTCGGTCAAAATATAAGAATTACCGATGGTCATTATGAATTTGATATTCGGACCCCAAAATCGGTAGTGAAAGATGTTCATTTTTTATTGCCTGGAAGGCATAATATGATGAATGCAATCGCTGCTTTTGCTATGGCAGATTGTTATGGAGTTGACCATGAAACGATTAAAAAACAATTACAATCATTTGCAGGAGTGCAACGACGATTTTCATATCGAATACGACGAGATGGCTTTGTGCTTATTGACGATTATGCGCATCATCCAACAGAAATTAATGCGGTGTACCAATCCGTAAGAGAATTGTATCCAAATGAAAAAGTGATGGCTATTTTTCAGCCTCATTTATTCTCAAGAACTAAAGATTTTATCGACGATTTTGCCAAGTCATTAGAACAGTTTGATGAAGTTGCCTTATTGGATATTTATCCGGCAAGAGAATTGCCTATCAAAGGGGTTACCGCAATCTGGTTATTGGAAAAAATAAATAATCCGAATAAAAAATTGATTACCAAAGAAGAGGTAAAACAAAGAATTTTAGATTCAAAATGTAAGATTCTAGCCATGTTAGGCGCTGGAGATATTGGGGTATTGATTCAGGAAGTAAGTCAGGAATTAAAAATGAATTATGGAAAGAATTAAGCAATTTTTAAAATATGGTCTGTTTTTAATTCTAATCATCGGATTTGGAATTTTACAATCCTTTTCGAATCGTAAAAACCAACGTAAAAAGGTAAGTGAGATTACCATCCAATTCGGGGGTAAGAATCCGTATTTTTTGAGTCAGACTATGGTTAATAAATTGTTAATACAAAATGGTGAACCCCTTACAAATCAAGCAAAATCTGAATTAGATTTACATAATTTGGAGTCTAAGGTAACCGAAAATCCGTACGTAGATGCCGCCTCTGTTTGCATGACCATAACAGGAGAGTTAAAAACGATTGTTGTTGAGAAGAAACCTATCGCGCGCTTTATCGCGGCGGATAGTTCTTTTTATATTGATAGTAAAGGGTTTAGAATGCCGCTTTCGGAGAATTATACTCCCAGAGTAATTTTAGTGTCAGGCACTAAAACCACTGACGATGTAATTGAAATGACTCCACTTTTAAATATGATTTATGCTGATGATTTTTTGAAAAAAGAACTGATCGGCGTGCGTCAAAAGAATGATAAAGAAATAGAGTTTAAAGTGCGTAGTGGAGATTATACCATCGAGTTCGGACAATTAAATGACATTGATGTAAAATTTAATAAGCTTAAAGCGTTTTATAATAAATCGTTTAACGAAGAGGTAATGAGAAATTATAAAAACATAAACTTAAAATATCACAACCAGGTGGTGTGTACTAAATAGAGCAGTATGGAGAACAATAAAATAGCAGTTGGGTTAGATATTGGGACAACTAAAATTGTTGCCATGATTGGTCGTAAAAACGAGTACGGGAAAATTGAAGTTGTTGGTATTGGAAAAGCGAAAAGTTTAGGTGTAAAAAGAGGGGTGGTAAGTAATATCACTCAAACTATTCAATCTATCCAGCAGGCGGTAGATGAGGCTCAAGGTGTTTCTGGATTGAAGATCGATGAAGTTGTTGTAGGGATCGCGGGTCAGCATATAAGGTCATTGCATCATAGTGATTACATCACCCGAATTAATGCTGATGAAGTCATTGACGAAGTAGATATAGAAAACCTTGTGAATCAAGTGCACAAGTTGGTCATGCTTCCAGGTGAGGAAATCATTCACGTGTTACCACAAGATTTTAAGGTAGACTCTCAAGGGGAAATTAAAGAGCCAATAGGTATGTATGGAGGACGATTGGAAGCAAACTTTCACGTGGTTGTTGGTCAGGTTTCATCCATCAGAAATATTGGACGTTGTGTGAAAAGTGCTGGTTTAAATTTGAAAGATATCACATTAGAGCCATTAGCCTCTGCATCCGCAGTATTGAGTCAGGAGGAAAAAGAAGCTGGAGTTGCGCTGATTGATATAGGAGGTGGAACAACAGACTTAGCCATTTTTAAGGATGGGATCATTAGGCATACAGCTGTAATTCCGTTTGGAGGAAATGTCATTACGGATGATATCAAAGAAGGTTGTTCGATTATTGAGAAGCAAGCAGAATTACTCAAAATCAAATTTGGTTCTGCTTGGCCGGGAGAAAATAAGGAAACTGAGATCGTTTCTATTCCAGGATTAAGAGGTCGAGAACCTAAAGAAATTACGTTAAAGAACCTTTCTAAAATCATTCATGCCCGTGTTCAGGAAATTATTGAACATGTATACTTGGAAATCAAGAATTATGGTCATGAAACAAGCAAAGGGAAACTAATTGCCGGAATCGTATTAACTGGAGGTGGATCTCAATTGAAGCATTTGAGACAATTGGTGGAATACATCACCGGAATGGATGCTCGTATCGGATATCCAAATGAACATTTGGCGGGTGATTCTGATGAAACGCTTTCAAGTCCAGCATTTGCAACAGCTGTGGGATTGTTGATGGAAGGCTTGGAAAAAGGAGATCGTGATCAAGAAGTCGCAGAAGAAGCATTAGTAGAAGAAAACGAAGAGCAACCGGTTGAGGAACCAAAATCAAAAAAGAAATCCTTCTTTGAGAAATTCGCAGAGGGGTTAAAAGATTTTTTAGATAACGCAGAATAAACGAAACAAGAAAACCAAAAATATAAGTGAAATTATGGGTACAGATCTAGGTAACATTGTTTTTGAGATGCCTAAAACGCAATCGAGTACAATTAAGGTAATCGGTGTCGGTGGGGGCGGTAGCAATGCTGTAAATCATATGTATAAACAACAAATCAGGGGCGTAGATTTTGTCATTTGTAATACAGATGCACAAGCCCTTGAAAATAGTCCTATTCCGAACAAAATTCAGTTAGGAGCTAATCTTACTTCTGGATTGGGAGCGGGTGCAAATCCAGAAATTGGTGCACAGGCTGCTAAAGAAAGCATGCAGGAAATTCAGCAGATGCTGAATGTGCATACGAAGATGGTATTCATTACAGCCGGAATGGGTGGAGGAACAGGTACTGGAGCAGCTCCAATTATTGCCAAAATCGCCAAAGACATGGATATCTTGACGGTGGGAATCGTAACCATACCATTCCAGTTCGAAGGTCGTATGCGTGCAAAACAAGCGCAATTAGGAATTGATCAATTACGTCAGAATGTCGATTCTTTGATTGTTATCAACAATAACAAACTGAGAGAGGTGTATGGTAACCTCGGATTTAAAGCAGGGTTTTCTAAGGCAGATGAAGTATTAAGTACAGCAGCGAGAGGAATTGCAGAAGTAATTACCCATCACTACAAGCAGAATATCGATTTACATGATGCTAAAACAGTGCTTTCAAATAGTGGAACAGCGATTATGGGGTCTGCTAAAGAAGAAGGACAAAATCGTGCAAAGAATGCCATTATTAAGGCATTAGATTCTCCATTATTAAATGATAACAAAATTACAGGAGCAAAGAATGTATTGCTGTTAATTGTTTCTGGAACTAATGAGGTGACCTTAGATGAAATTGGAGAAATTAATGATTACATTCAAACAGAGGCGGGATTTGATGCCGATATCATCATGGGTATTGGAGAGGATGAAGAATTGGGAGAAGCAATTTCTGTGACAATCGTTGCCACCGGATTTGCAGCAGATCAACAGAGCACCATAACGAATACTGAGGTAAAAAAGATCATCCACACATTGGAAGAAGATCAAAAAGCAACTTATAATTTCGGTGAGAATACGTTGATTAAATCCACGGAAATTGAAGAGGTTTCTAGTGAAAAGATTATTCATGTATTAGAGGATGATTATGAAGAGACACCAACTAATGATTTACAACAAACTACCGAAGTGATTGCGAACATTGAGGTTGAATACGAAGAGGTGTTGCCAATGCAAGATGACGTAGAATTCATTATTAATGATACCACACCGAAGATTGAAATAGTTGAAGAGGAAACAGATGAAATCGTAGAGGATCATCTACTATTTGATTTGCCTTTAAATTCCTATGAAGAGGTGAGTCCAAATCAGAATAATTTACAGTTACGTAGTGAAACGGACCATGAAACTTCTGTGACGGCCCAGAGTGAAAAAAGATATGTTTTAGAAGACTTTAATTTAGAGCCTACCATTGGAAAGAGCTCTCAAATATCAAATCCTCAGGTAGAAGAAGAGGAGGAAGAAGTACGTTTTGAACTCAAAACTAAAACTGTTGAAACTAGTAGTAGCGATTTTGACGGTGAAGAGGTTTCACCATTGAGTTTAACAATCGCCGAATTACAGAAACGGGCTGAGGAGCGCAGAAAAAAAATGAAGGGATTCAATTATAAGTTTAACGAGCAGTTAAATAAGAATATTGATGAAATTGAAAAACAACCCGCCTACAAGCGTTTGGGCGTAGATTTAGAACCCAATGCTACAATTAGTAAGTCCAAGACCTCTATCCATGAGGATGACGAAGGAATACAATTGAAAAGCAATAATAGTTTTCTGCACGACAACGTCGATTAACTAGTCCTTTAAATCTGATATATAACCAAACTAAATCCACAATTCCCTTGTGGATTTTTTGTTTTTATAATACTTTTTTATTTATCAGTAAAAAAATAACATTTAATCGAAGCAACCGGAGCATTCAACGATTATGACTTCAAACTTGAAATACTATATTGCATTTTTAACTACCAAAAAAAGTAATTTAAGGGCAAGATGCCAATCCAATCCCCCTAAGAAACGAAACTGAATCTTGCTTCCCCTAGAGAATAAACCGCAATTAAAGTTTGCGGTTTTTTTTTCATATTACTCCGAATTCTGTTTTCATTGGAAATCAAATACCAGTGTTTATGTTATACATTATTTAACACATTTAGTGTGGGTCAATTGTAACAATAATTTCAAATAGGAGTCTATAAAATAGAATCAACCTTAACAACAATCAAAATGGAATTAGAAAATACACCAAGAGTGAGACGTGGAATTTTGACATCTGCATACAAGAGAGAAATTGAATCTGAAATCCCCTACGCTCATGCAGAGACGATATCAAATATGAAATTAAAAATCACATCAGGTTTAATCAGTACACCGGGAACGGTATTGCAAATTTCGTTCTTCGCAATCGTATTAATCCTAATGACCATGTAAATGGTCTTCTCTATATATCGGAAAAGGCTCACAATTGTGAGCCTTTATTTATTTTAAAAATTCTAAATCTAAATTACTTAGGATAGAGCAGTCTTAATTCTTGATATTGCCTCTCGAATTTGAGATTCTGATGCTGCATATGAAATTCTGATACAATTTGGGAATCCAAAAGCATCACCAGTTACTGTGGCAACATTTGCGTGTTCAAGAAGATACAAGGCGAAATCATTGGCATTTGAAATTTCAACTCCATTTAATGTTTTACCAAAAAAGCTAGAGATATCTGGGAAAACATAGAAAGCTCCTGTTGGAACATTAACGTTAAACCCCTCTATTTCTTTTAATAATCCGACAATAATGTCTCTTCGAGTTCGAAATTCATCCACCATGTATTGAATCTTTTCTGTGGGAGCTAATACGGCAGTAATTGCGGCTCGCTGTGCAATACAATTTGTCCCCGAAGTTACTTGACCTTGCATTTTGGTACAAGCCTTAGCAATCCATTGTGGCGCTCCTATATATCCAATTCTCCATCCGGTCATCGCAAAGGCTTTTGCCAATCCATTTACCGTAATGGTGCGATCATACATACTTTCAATACATGCGAAACTGAATGGTTTTGCATCATAATTAATGTGCTCATATATTTCATCAGAAAGAATATAAATCTGTGGGTATTTTTCTAGAACTTTTGCCAAAGCACGATATTCTTCTTCACTGTAAACCGTTCCACTCGGATTATTTGGCGAATTAAAAAATATCATTTTGGTTTTTGATGTAATCGCAGCTTCAAGTTGTGCTGGAGTAATTTTAAAATCATTTTCAATAGTAGAAGAAACTTCTATAAATTTCGCCTCACACAGCGTAGCAATAGCCGAATAACTTACCCAATAAGGTGTTGGAAGAATGACTTCATCACCCGGATTTAAAAGCACCTGTGCAACATTTGCAATCGACTGTTTCGCACCTGTTGAGACAACAATTTGATTTGGAGTGTATTTGACATTGTTGTCGCGTTCAAATTTGGTACAAATAGCCTCTTTTAATTCTAAATATCCATCTACAGGGGTATATGAATTGTAATTCTCGTTAATAGCCTCAATCGCAGCGTCCTTAATAAAGTCTGGTGTATTAAAATCGGGTTCACCTAAACTCAACCCAATAATATTTTTTCCTTCTGCTCTTAGTTCTCTTGCTTTTGCGGCCATAGCCAATGTCTGAGACGTTGGTAAGCTGTTGATTCGATCTGATAAGGGATGTGACATGATATTAAATTATACTAACTCAGGGTTCTTTCCTAGAATTCCCAAGTATCTAAAGTGTTCAATGATTGCTTTTCTTGTTGTTTTGTATTCGTTATATGGTAGATTGAATTCTTTTGCTGTTTCCTTCACAATCTTCGCGATTTTCTTGTAATGAACATGAGAAATATGCGGAAAAATATGATGTTCAACCTGATAATTTAACCCTCCTGTATAAAAATTTATAAACCAATTGCTCGGCGCAAAATTTGAAGTTGTATAAAGCTGATGAACCGCCCAAGAGTGTTCTAAATTACCGTCTTTATCTGGCTTAGGAGTTTCTGCCTTAGGAACAATATGTGCCAATTGGAAAATTAGACTTAAAATGATTCCTGCTGTGTAGTGCATGACGAAGAACCCCACTAAAACTTTCCACCAAGCGATTTTTAAAACCAAAATAGGTAACACAATCCAAAGGGCATAGTAAAAAATTTTAGTAATAACCAATTTAGTCCACTCGGTTGTTGGATTAGGGAATTTACCATAGGATAATTTTCGTTTCAAATAACGACGCATTTGTTTGAAATCGGTAGTAATCGCCCAGTTAATCGTTAACAAACCATAAAGGAACACTGAATAATATTTTTGTAGTCTATGGATTTTAAACCATTTCGCATGTTTGGTAAATCGTACGATTCGACCTGCATCTAAATCTTCATCATGGTCTTTGATATTCGTGAATGTATGATGTAAAACATTATGCTGAACCTTCCAATTGTATACATTACCCGCAAGAATATAAATGCTACTACCCATTAAATTATTGACCCATTTTCGTTTTGAAAATGATTCATGGTTCGCATCATGCATTACATTCATTCCTACACCAGCCATTCCAATACCAGTGACTACAACCAGAATCAACATTACCCATTGTGGCATATCTACTGTAAGGATTAAAATGAATGGAACAAGAAATATGGCAAACATGATCATTGCCTTTGTATATAATTTCCAGTTTCCTGTTTTCTTTATGTTGTTTTCTTTAAAGTATTGATTGACTCTTTTGTTCAGTGTACGAAAGAATTTTGCATTATTAATTCTTGAAAATTGGATGTTATTCATACCATGATGGTTTTAACTGAAAATTAAACGTCTAAATTAATAAAGAATTGCCGTACAAATCCATAATTTTGTCATTAATTTTCTATGGAAATTATTAACAAATACTTTACGAATTTAACTGATAATCAACGCATTCAATTTGAGAAACTGAATGAACTCTATCAGGATTGGAATTTAAAAATCAACGTAGTTTCACGCAAAGATATCGATGAGTTGTATTTGCGACATGTTTTACATTCCTTGGGGATTGCAAAAGTGATCAAATTTGAACCAGGATCAAAGGTCATGGATGTTGGAACTGGAGGTGGATTTCCAGGGATTCCCTTAGCGATTCTTTTTCCGGAAACGCAGTTTCATTTGGTCGATTCTATTGGAAAAAAAATAAAAGTGGTGAATGAGGTTGTCGCGTGTCTAGGACTTGAAAATGTAATCACTACTCATGGAAGGGTTGAGGAAGTGAAAGATACCTATGACTTCATTGTAAGTCGTGCCGTGGCACAAATGGAGACCTTCGTGAGATGGGTAAATGGACGTATTTCCAAACAGCAAAACCACGAGTTAAGAAATGGAATCCTATATCTTAAAGGAGGAGATCTGTCTGAGGAATTGAACCTGTATACTTCAGCAACAATTTATGATTTAACTGATTATTTCGAGGAAGACTTCTTTGAAACAAAGAAAGTGGTTCATTTGCCTGTAAAATTTAGAGGGTAGACATTTTTTAAAAATTTAATTTGTATTCAATTGTTTTTAAAAAAGCCTTTTAACACAAAAAAGGAACCACATTTGTGATTCCTTTTTTGTTTTTAGTATAGATCAGGATTATAAAATCTCGACAAAAAGACCATCATCATTTTTGGTTACTTTAGCTACGTCTTTCTTTGTTAATCCCTTTATGGTTTTATCCCATTTTTTATTCGACAAACCAGACTGTGTTTTTAATTCATGTAGTGCCATCGATTCTGCCTTCTGAAGAATCTCAAATACCGCTTTTTCATCATCATTTAACTCAACCGATGGAGCAGTTTTTTCGGGCTTCATTTGTGGGAAGAACAATACTTCCTGAATTGACTGATTGTTCGTTAAGAACATGATCAAACGATCCATTCCAATTCCTAGTCCTGATGTTGGAGGCATTCCATACTCAAGGGCTCTTAAGAAATCCTGATCGATAAACATCGCTTCATCATCTCCGCGATCGGCTAATTTTAATTGTGCTTCAAATCGTTCTCTTTGGTCGATAGGATCGTTCAACTCTGAATAGGCATTCGCGATTTCTTTTCCACAAACCATTAGTTCAAAACGTTCTGTAAGTTCAGGATTATCACGATGCTCTTTACAAAGCGGACTCATTTCCTTCGGATAGTCCGTAATAAATGTTGGTTGGATATAGTTCCCTTCACACTTTTCCCCAAATATCTCATCAATCAATTTTCCTTTACCCATAGAACCATCCACTTCAATTCCCATTGAAATTGCCGCCTGACGAATTTCATCTTCCGATTTTCCAGTGATATCAAAACCGGTAAAATGCTTGATTGAATCTGCCATGGTTACCCTTGGATATGGGGCTTTGAAATCAATATGATGTTCACCAAATGTTGCTTTTGTTGTTCCATTTACTGCTATTGCACAATGTTCCAAAAGGTTTTCGGTAAACTTCATCATCCAGTTGTAATCCTTGTAAGCCACATAAATTTCCATCGCTGTAAACTCTGGATTATGAGTTCTATCCATTCCTTCATTTCTAAAGTTTTTAGAGAACTCATACACGCCATCAAAACCTCCAACGATTAAACGCTTTAGGTACAATTCGTTAGCAATTCTCATGTATAAAGGAATGTCCAATGAATTATGATGGGTAATAAATGGTCTTGCTGCGGCACCACCTGGGATCGGTTGTAAAATTGGTGTCTCAACTTCAAAATATCCCGCTTCGTTAAAAAACGATCGCATGGCATTGAACAATTTAGTGCGCTTTACAAATACTTCTTTCACTTGCGGATTTACAACTAGATCAGCATAACGCTGCCTGTAACGTAATTCAGGGTCGTTAAACTCATCATATACGTTTCCATCAGCATCTGTTTTCGGCAATGGTAGTGGTTTTAAGGATTTACTCAATAAAGAAAAATCCTTTACCATTACGGTTTTTTCTCCAACCTTAGTCGTGAACAGTTCTCCGGTAATTCCAACGAAGTCACCAATGTCTAAAAGCTTTTTATAAACTTCATTATACAAGATTTTATCCTCGCCAGTACAAATTTCATCTCTGTTGAAATATACCTGAATACGACCATCAGAATCTTGAAGTTCGGCAAATGAAGCTTTACCCTGAATTCTTCTTGACATCAAACGGCCAGCAATAGTAACCGAACGACCTTCTTTAAAATTCGATTTGATATCGGTAGAATTCGAATTCATTTCAAATAAATCAGCAGGATACGGGTTGATTCCCAAGGCTCTTAATTTGCTGAGTTTCTCTCTACGAACAATCTCTTGATCTGATAATTGCATTAATTCCTTGTATTATGTTGAATTTGAGTTCGCAAAGATACAATCAATTGATTTAAAAACAATAAGTTAATATATTGTAAGTTTCTTTTGAAATGACTTTAATTTGTCTATATTTGAATTGTTGTTGTGAGACACAATTTTGTGTCTAGGTTGTAAAGCCAATAGAAAGCTTCCCATTTGGGTTGCTTTTTTTATTTACAGCATTTTCTGTTGCTTGTTATAAAATCTATCCGCTTGCAATTTCATTAAATCTCTAGCAAGTTTTTGTTTATAAACATACAGTTCTTCCTCATTCGAAATATCTTTATAAACTTGATTGTCAACTAAGATATCTGCCTGTAACATCTGCTCTCGTTGTTTTACTTGTTGGGTTACCCAAGTTTTGACAGCAGTTTCATGATCTTCCAATTTGTAGTCATATTCGCCCTTCGGAGCAATAAGTTTTGCGAAAATGGGAGACGTTTCAATCGCTAAGAATAATAAAAAAATAAAAAATGAAGGAAACCACGGGAGCTTTTGTAATGCATTGACACGTGCCATTAGACCGTCAAAATTTGAAATGATGGGTTGTGAATTCGTTTCAGCGGTCAATTGTTTTTGTTTAAGATCTGAAATAGTCTTTTCCTTTTCAGCAATTTTCAAGTTGTTATTTTTTCTTAGTTGCGATAATGCCGCTAAAGATGCATCATGCTTTTCTCTTTTCTCTTTGTAAACAGGTCCTTTGCCGACTATTTTTGTTCCTTTTCGTCCCTCTGCCTCAGAAATGTATGTTTCATAAAGGCTATTCGTTTCACTTTCTTTGGCAGCAATTTCTTGTTTTAAATTGTTAATTTCACTTTTAATTTTTTGAATTTCCGGATCGTACTGTGCAGCAATTTGATTTTTGTTATCCAAAGTCATCTGATTTTTTTCGGTCAATAACACCTGATTGATTTCTTTTTCAAACAATTTCAATTCTAATGGTTTGGAAATTACAACAGCAATAATTACCGCTAATAATAGTCTAGGTGTAGCTTGTAGTACTTCCTTTAATTGGGAATCTGATTTCTTAATTGTCGATACAATAAATCGATCCAGGTTAAAAATCAACAATCCCCAAATAAGACCAAAAGGAATAGCGACATACGGATTATCGAAAACAGTTAGTAAGGCATAACTACCTGCAATGGTTGCCATTGCTGCAGTAAAAAAAACGGTAGCACCTATACCTGCGTATTTGTTTTGTTCTCCATTAGAACAGTTATCTAAAATAGTTTGATCGGCACCAGAACAAAGGATAAAGAATTTTTTAAGCACAATAGGGAAATTTGTTTCAAGTTGATACAGATATAACGCCTTTAGAAGGATAATGTTACTTAATAAAAAGTTAAAGCCGCTTTTTAAGTGGCTTTATCATATAGGTAGTAAAATGTGAATTTGTTGGTAATCTTAACTATCCTCTTTTCAAAGATTTCTGAAGGTTTTGATAGATATGATTGTTGATTTGTTTTTGAAGCTTTTTTAATTATGAAAATCAAGATACAATTTAATATTCTTTGTTTTAAAGTTTGATATGGTTTGGTGTAGTTCTATGAAATCATTAGAAAATTCCGTGAATCAATTGTTAGTGCTTTTATGGTATATTTGAGTACAAATCGTATTCCGCTTATGAAAAAATATATTGTCCTTATTCTTGTGTTGATTATTGTTGGATGTAGTAAGAAGATTTTCAAAGAAAAATGGTTAGAAGAAAATGCCCCAGAAGAGTTTCGTGCCCGATTTGAAACCACAAAAGGTAATTTTGATATTTATGCAAAACGAAGCTGGTCGCCAAAGGGAGTTGATCGATTATACCAATTATTAAAGAATGACTACTATCAAGATATAGCCATCTTTAGAGTGGTTCCAAACTTTGTTGCCCAATTTGGTATTCATAACGATAGTATATTAAATACAAAATGGGGTAAGAATGGAATTGAGGATGAGCCAGTACTACAAAAAAATGATTCCATGACCATCTCATTCGCTAGGGGTGGCGTTAAGACACGTTCCAATCAGATATTTATCAATTTAAAGAATAATAATCGCCTCGATCATATAGACTATGGCGGCGTGAAAGGTTTTCCTGTGATTGCCAAGGTTACTAGTGGAATGGAAAATGTACTAAAATTTTATGGAGGCTACGGTGATAAATTAGGTTACAGACAAGATTCAATCCAGAGATATGGAAACGATTTTATCAGACGAAAATATCCCAAAGTGGACTTTATTACCACAGCATATCTTCTGAAATGATCAAACGAAGTTTTCTTTTTATTGCGCTTTTATTGTGGTCCATGTCAAAGGGATTTGGACAGCAGAAGTTTGAAAAGGAATATCGAATTAACAGTGAGGATGTTCCGTCAGCTGCCATTAATTTCATTCAGAAAATTACAGATAAGAAACGTTTAAAATGGGTTGCTGAAGAAAGTCAGGATGGGAAAACGATTGAAGCTAAATTCTATAAAAACGGCACCAAATACAGTGTTGAATTCGATAAACAGGGACAGCTCATCGATATAGAAATCCTTATTTCAGTTTCAAATTTACCTGCTTCAGAAAAAGTACTTTTAGAAAAAACTCTCGGCAATGAGTTTGCCAAATTCAGTATTCGAAAAATTCAGAAACAATTCAAGAATATTACGTTTGATCAAATTGAATCTTTTTTTAATTCCAAAGAAAACAAGGATTTTGATACCTATGATTTTGAGGTTGTAGTGAAAGGTAAATCCAAAGACCGATTTGAATTGTATGAACTACTACTCTCCAAATCTGGCGCACTTCTTAAGAAACTGAAATTTGGCCCTCAAAATTCATTAAATCTTCAGTTTTGATTCGAGGATTATTGACTATTTTCATTCTTTTCGTGTCACTTTCCCTTAGTGGTCAAAGTAGTTGTGAAAGTGGATTTTTACCCAAAGTCATCCTTTCGAAGAAATACAATAATCATATCAAATGGATACATAGTATTGAATCGAGGACGGATGTGTTTTCCGATTCGTTTAAAATTCAACATCATCTAATCGACCTATCATCCATTTTGTCTGTCAAAACTGATTTGTATCAGGTATTTAATATTGGATATATCCTAAGGATTCGGAGTAATACCGTCATTCATCGAACATTTCAGCATTACAACATTATCAATGAATTTGAATCGAGTCAACTGGCGCATCGATTTGCGTTCGAGCAATTTTTTGAGCTCCATATTCCTATTTATTTCAGAGGTCGGTATCGATTACATTATCAAAAACCATTGAACGGCGATCGAATTGATAATCGTGAATTTTATTTCAAACTAGGGAATGAATACTTATGGGATTTTCGATCGAATAAATTGGAAATTCGTCTCACACCTTATTTCGGGTATCAGGTATCTCAAAAAGATCGAATTGAGTTTGGCTTGGATTATCGAACGGTAAAGTTGAATGATAACAACTTATGGTTTCGAACGACATGGTATATTTCGATATAAAAAACCAGGGCACTCGGCCCTGGTTCCATATGATTTTGAGAAACGTAATTAGTTGATTAAGAATCTTACTTTTCTTGCTAATTGACGTGCTTCTTTTCCGACGCTGCGGTCAACTCCTCCACCGCTATAGGTTAAACGACCAGAATTGATTCCGGCAGCTACCAGAATTTCAAATACTTTTTTCGCTCTTCTTTCCGATAAACGTTGATTGCGTTGATCATCTCCAGATTCATCAGCATAACCAACCAATACAGCAGTCACTGATGGATTATCTAACATAAATTGCTTTAAGTAATTGATCGCTCCAATCGAACCTTTTTGAACCTCAGTTTTATTCACATCAAAATAGACGTTTACATATCCACGACTTAACAATTCTTTAATGAAGTTCACATTAGAGGCTGTAATGATTTCACCATTTTTTAAAGTCATGTCTTCTTTTTTTACATACCGTTTGTCGAGTTCTTTCACCAATGTTTCTGTCGCGACAATTTCTGGTTTCCTATTTTTTAATTCAGCAACTTCGTTTTCGACGCTATCCAATCGTTGTTTAATTACCTCGACTTCATTAGCCAATTTTGAATCTTCTTCTTTTCTCCAGAAATCTGCATGCCGCTTGTATTTTCCAATCGCAAAATTCACACCTATAGAAGTGTTTAAAATGGTTGCTTGCGTATCTTTAAATCCTGCAACTGTTGCTCCATTGAATGTTCTACTTTGGTCGTAATTGGTCAAAATAGAATAGTCTAGGAAAATTGATAATCGATCTGAGATTCTGTATTGTGGTGTAAACCCAAAAATTAAATGAAAACTCGAATCATTATTGGCATTCAAAGGAGTTACATTATCCAATTGACCAAATCCCACACCAGCATGTAATAATAGGTTGAAACGTTTGGTCCAGTTTTGAAAGTTTAAATAGTTACCCGCATTGGCTACCCCCTCCAAACTCACTCTGGAGAAATTTGCTTCGAACGGATTGTTTGATTTACCTTTAATTTTATTCATTCCAAATCCCAAACGAACTCCAAAATTCTCATTAAACATTTTACGTATTCCAATATTGGCTTGCCATAAATCTGGATGATTGATATCAGAGCCAGGAGAAAGACCGAATGGAATGTCATGAAATCCTCCACCGACATCTAAAGACCATTTGTTAAAATTTTGGGCGCTTAAAGAAAACGTCACGATTGCGAATAGAAATACAAACGTTTTTTTCATTGTTGATTTTATTTTAATGATACCTATTGTTTGCTAATTTAAAACTTATTTTGATTTAGCTCTTGAATTCGACTAGAAATAACATCAAATTTAACTACTTAATTCACTAAAGTATTTGTAGAAATAAGGAATTGTTTCGATTCCCTTAAGATAATTCCAAACCCCAAAATGTTCGTTTGGAGAATGAATAGCATCGCTATCCAATCCAAATCCCATGAGTATTGTTTTACTTTGTAATTCCTTTTCAAATAAGGCTACAATAGGAATACTTCCACCACTTCTTTGGGGGATAGGTGTTTGTCCAAATGTTGCTTGGTAAGCCTTACTGGCAGCTTGATATCCGATGCTATCAATTGGAGTCACATAACCTTGTCCGCCGTGATGAGGTTTCACAACTACTTTTACTGATTTTGGCGCAATCTTTTCGAAGTGATTTTTGAACAACTCAGTAATTTCTTCCCAATCTTGATTTGGGACAAGACGCATTGAAATTTTTGCGTAAGCTTTGGAAGCGATTACGGTTTTTGCTCCTTCCCCTGTATATCCACCCCAAATACCATTTACGTCCAATGTTGGTCGGATTGAATTTCTTTCATTTGTTGTAAATCCCATTTCACCATAGACTTCATCAATGTCTAAAGCTGACTTGTATAGATCTAATGAAAATGGAGCTTTGGCCATTTCGGCTCTCTCTTCGGATGATAACTCCTCTACTTTATCGTAGAATCCCGGAATGGTAATATGGTTATTTTCATCATGTAGTGATGCAATCATTTGGGTTAGAATGTTAATTGGATTGGCCACAGCACCTCCATATAATCCCGAATGTAAGTCACGATTTGGTCCGGTAACTTCTACTTCCACATAACTCAATCCTCGAAGTCCGGTTGTAATGGAAGGAACATCATTGGCAATCATTCCTGTATCCGAAATAAGGATGACATCATTTGCTAATTTTTCCCTGTTGTTTTCGACGAACCACGATAAACTTTCAGATCCTATTTCTTCTTCGCCTTCAATCATAAACTTCACATTGCAAGGCAATTGGTTTGTCTGGGTCATGAATTCCATTGCTTTCACGTGCATATACATTTGACCTTTATCATCGCAGGCGCCACGCGCAAAAATCGCTCCATCTGGATGTTTGTCTGTAGCTGTAATTATAGGTTCAAATGGTGGTGAATGCCATAAATCTAATGGATCTGGCGGTTGTACATCGTAATGACCATAAACCAATACAGTAGGTAAACTTGAATCAATTATTTTTTCGCCAAATACAACCGGATAGCCTGGCGTTTCGCAAATTTCAACTTTGTCACAACCCGCTTCCTGCAATCTCTCTCGAACCGCTTCTGCCGTGGCTAATACATCATTTTTATAATTGGAATCGGCACTAATTGATGGAATTTTAAGAAGTTCTACTAGTTCATTTAAGAATCTATCTTTGTGTTTTTCAATGTACGATTTTACGTCTTTCATGGAAGTCATTTAAGGTATATCAAAAATAGAAAAATAATGAGGAACTTCTTTGCGATTTCTTCGGATTCATTATATTTGCAATCCTATTTTGCAGGCGTGGTGGAATTGGTAGACACGCTAGACTTAGGATCTAGTGCCGCAAGGTGTGAGAGTTCGAGTCTCTCCGCCTGTACAAATAAAAAAAGCCGCTCAATGTCGAGCGGCTTTTTTGTTTATAAAACTTTGAAGTCTTCTGTTTTATCCATTCCGTCAAGTAAATCCTTGTAAGATTCTGGTAACGTTCTTAATTTCCTTTTTTCAAGGTCAATCCATGCTCCAAATACTTCGATCACTGCGCATAATTGCCCGTTAGAATTTAAAATTTCGTGACGAATTTTCCATTTGCGTTTATCCTCAGACAATCCTAAAAGTTTACAATTCACAGTCACAGACTGACCCGTTTGAATTTCCTTTTTAAAAGATGTGAATTCTTCGAATAATATAGGGCCAATATGATCTTTCGCTAATTCATCCACCGGGTGACCTGCATGAGCAAAATATCGAATTCTCGCTTCAGCTGCATAATCATTATATGCCGTATGACGCATATGTCTGTTAGGGTCAAAGTCTGACCACTTGGTGTTAAATTCTAGCTCAAAAGTCATGGGGAAATCCTATTTTCTTACGAGTTCAACAGCTGTTCTTAACTTCAATTCATCAAGTACGTTTAATGCTTCAGAAATGTATAAATCTTTCGCTAAACTTTGATGCCAAGCTTCTCGTTTATCACCTAAGTTCGGATTTGTTGATAACATAGATTTCTCATACAAGGGAGAGTCAAAAGTTAAATCAGATTGATATTCAAATACAGAATTGAATTGTTTTGCTTGTTCTTCGCGCTTTTTAGCTTCCTGCACAAACCTAACGTAATTTAATGAATATGAAGTATCATCTTGATTCTTCTTGAGCCACTTGGCATAGTCATTTATCAACTTGTATTTTGGATCTTTGGAAATACGCTGTTTG
>Ga0213864_10000511_pt1 | contig 17426 bp, 20 predicted proteins | sample PICome_5_FD_160078 | JGI IMG/M metagenome (GOLD analysis project Ga0213864, IMG submission 160078) | Coastal seawater microbial communities near Pivers Island, North Carolina, United States - PICO247 | ecosystem: Environmental > Aquatic > Marine > Coastal | place: USA: North Carolina... | reverse complement strand
GAATGATGAACGAGTATGTCGAGATTATTTCGAAGAAACATGGGATTTCTATGGACCTCCTCCTCAAAGATATTCCAAAGACTTTCTCTGGTATGATTTGTAAAGGGACTAAGAGGAACGATGGAAAACGATGCACCTTCAGAGCTATTGATAATGGTTACTGCAGACATCATTCGATGCAAGCGAATCGTCTCACACATTCGTCCCTGGTACGATCAAATAGTCATACCCATGGCCCTGAGAGGGGGTTTGTTCATGATTGCCCGGGGTGTCTTCTTTCAAAAGAGCTTATAGATTTGGGGACCATGATTGGTAATGAGTAAAACTGGTATTCTACTAACATCTATAAATAACTTCTACAATGACGAGGAAAACCGAACTAAATTAGTGAACATTTTAGACAAGTCGAACGGTATCTCCCTTCGAAACCTTGAATGGTTCATCACAAACTACGCCAAAAAGCACCACACATCATACAAAACCAAGGATGGAAAGTTGTTCACCGTACATTGTGCGTATAAATCGAGTCTAGATGGGTACAGTAAGAAATTGTTTGACCCGTTCTGTAGGTCTGAAAAGTTTGCATACACAGTTCCCGGAACATCTCATGAAATTCAGACAACTCTGGCGCAGTTGAACTTCATCAAATGGTGTATCAAGAATAACATCATAGACTATATCAGTGATAATAAGGCATCCCTATTCACAAAGTAAATCAAGGTTTTTCGACACTTCATCAAAGTGTCTAAAAACTTAAAAGAGTAGTTTAGCTGCGCCATTTTCGAAACGAAGAACGTTGTAACTTTTGGCAGTGACAACTATCTCCTTCACAACATCACGGGGTACCACGAACTCTTCTGTTTCAGACCCATATTTAATCCAGTAATCTTCTATATAATTTCCCTCTGAATCATATGCACCTATTGTACCGTCAGTGTATAATGTCATATCAATATTTGCATCTTTTATCGCCGAAAAATTGAGGTGTCCAGATGGCTCCAACCTATCCGGGTATAGCGCAAAACTGTACATCATTATATTTTTACGGTTGGGTACTCTTGTGTTGTGAATATCTGGTATAGCCGAGATTAAAAACTGGTCTGAACCCGTGACCTCGTCTAATATGGGTACATTATCACATGTCAATGTTGTTACCTTCTGTTTCATATAAATACACGGTACTGGTTTTAGTGGGTGGAGAGTTGAATAGTTGCCATCCAATATCGTAAAAATGTTATATCTATCGGATGAATCATCATAAAAACTTAAGGTATAATTTATTGATTTCGCGGCAGAAAATACTAGTCTATTATAAGTACTGATTTGTTCAGGTAACACATTAAGATCTTTTTTGGCGATGAAATACATCTCCTTTACACAATTTTTAAAATCCAACCTGTATTTTTGATTTTTTACTCCACCTTCCATTATAAAATTGTTGTGTTGTCTCTGTTCAATTAAAACGTTCCGAGTTTGACATTTCAACCTCATTCTCTCTGGTGTATCTAAGTACGTTACATCTACATTGAGTTTGAAATCGGTAAATGTAAAGTCGTTGGTATTATCGTCGGCGCCAAAATTCCATACCGTCAGCTCATTGGGTGATACTGCGTTCAATAACCAGTTTGAATTTATTTCAATCGAGGGAAAAAGTACCGTTTTAGCATTGCGCAATTTAACACGAATATCCAATTCTTGGTATTCTAAAGCACACAATGGAAATCCATATTCCGGGCGTTTATGAAAATAAAATGGAATATCTACGGAGTACTTTGTAGGGAATTTAAGATATAAACCGGCTTTATAATTTTGAGAGTAAAGTGTGTCACGGGTTCTCGCGAACTGACCATCGTATGCGTTGGTACTAAAATATATTCCAGGATAATCCTCTTCCAAACTTTTCATAAAGTCGTCTCCGATCAATTCTTCGTGTGTACCTGAATAAGATTCTCGTGTTTGTATATATACTAATATATCATCACTTGTTATCCTATCCAAACATTGGTCACCTATATACAATTCGACATATTCAATTACGCTTATACCAAAATTGTCGATAGGTACTACACTAGGACCTCGTGCCTCGGTGTTTGTAGATTTATATAACCCATCACCAACAACAATGGGATAACTGCGGTTTAAGTCGTCCAGATTTTCTGGAATAGTAAAATCAAATGATACCCTGTTCAATAAGTCACCACGTTTTATAGGAATTCTAAAATTGACGGTATCACCTGTTGACACTTCTTTTAGATTCTCTGGTTTTAAACTGAAACTCTCCTTTGAAAAATTAGTATATTTCGCATACCTATTGTTGAAATAAGTAAAGTCTGGATTTGTGGTTAGGTATTCACCTGCATATCCACGCGTCAAGATTTGTATCCTTCCAGCCATTAATATACCAACACATTAAAATCTTAAGCCACATAACCCACTGTTGTATGTTAAGACATTGTAGCTTACAGCGTATATCTTACATTCATTCTCATTACCTATAAAATCGTTATATCTAATATTCGTCGTCCCGATAACAGGTAGATCTGTTACAGGGTGTATATAGCTAGAGACATATGCGCTGTACGTGCGTAAATCATATTCTGGAATTTCCATTTCAAATTCCTGATGTATTATGCGGCTAAAGTTTAGGTGACCTGAAGGCTCATCTCTTAGTGGGTACGCTGCAAACGAATAAGTACCTACTTCGAGTTTTTCTAGTTTTTGACCATCAGCTGCATAGGTCGTTAGGTAAGGCACAAATGTTTCATGATCAGCTATAGAGTTGACTAAATAGTTTTTATGTACAAGTGTTTTATAGTCTTCGTCAAAAACATTCTGATTATTAATTAAAAGTTTTGCTCTCGAGAATTCAGCATTCATCATATGATAGTCTCCCGTTTCATATTGAGTTATATTTATTGTATTGTTCTTGTTATACACAAAAAAGTATAGTGTCTTCACAGGATTTTTAAAATTGAGTTGAACTCTCTTTGTCTCACCCCTTGAAATATCGAAACGTCTTAACTGTGTTTGTGTGATGATCTGGTCAATTGGAGTACTTTTTAAGTATTGGAGTTCGCCATTATCTAAATAACAGTATCTAGCTAGTAAAGATGCATTTTGTATATTTATATCTGAAACTGTACTCTGAAGCCTACCATGAACTACATCTTCCCACTTCTTAAACTTAATTTTCACGTAACAATTCTGTTTCTGAAGTTTACAGCATAGTACAGGCGCTTTTGTGTTGTCATAAAAATAAAATGGTAGATCGACGTGTAACACATTTGCACCATTGACACTGGTTAGATCATTTATTGTATTTACAAACGCACTTCTATCAGAATTGAACTTGTGGTAAAGATAAATCCAATCACCAGTCAATCTTTCTATCTTCACACCACCTATAAAAAGATCTGCATACTCTATGAGATGAATGCCCGCAAAAGGTGTAAATATCCTTTCACCGCTACTCGTCGTGTGATTAATTGTATATCTTATTGATAATCTAGTTAATAAATCGCCAGCATCCACGGGTATATAACATATAGTCTCTTGTTCAAATTTCGGCTCTAGAAGTGGGAATTCCAGTGTATCAAAGGCGAACTTTGTATGTTTTTTTAGTGCGAACAAGAAATGTGAGTATGTTGGTTCTTCTGATATCCACAAATCTTGAGTACCCTTCGATGCTAAAACAAGACGTCCTGACATACTTATCTAAATATATAGTTTATTTTTATATGACGAAAGAAACATAACCATTCTCAAATTTCAACGTCTTGTATCCAATGTAATACATGTATAGTGTATAATCGTTGTTCGCACTCACAACTTCATCCGCAAGTTCTAAATGTAATTTAGTTCGTTCGGAATTGAGGTCCGAAAAATCAAGAAATCCTGACATTTGGTCACTTTTTGGATTAATTGCAAAAGCATATGAATATATGTAACTTTTATCGTAAATATCTGCGAGACCACCACTATAATTTGGGTTCGGTCTCACACCCGCTTCTGACAATTTCATTGTAGAGTTAACGTATTTACTGTAATACTCATAATCAATGTTAGATATACGCGGCAACCTCTCACCATTTAGTGTAAAGTGCGCCGTTTTTAATACATGACTACCCCCGGGATATTCTGAATAATTAAAACGATTGGTTGTTAAATCAACTTCATAATCACCAAGTACTTCGTACCCGTTCCAACGAAAGAACCAATGAAATATTTTAACAGGTATGCTCGGTTCGAGTTTGACTGTAATTGTATTATCTTCGTTTGGTTTTACATCCGTCGATGTGTGACGGTTCATAAAGTCGTAGGTCAATGTTATCGGGTTATTTTTATAGTATAAACGTTCTTCATTGTTTAGTGTGATTTCTTCCGTGACGATATCGAAGTTGTTTATTATGTGGGTTCGAAATGGTCTTTGTGGATATGTTAGACTGGGATTATATGGGGCTACACCACCGTTTGAGTATGATCTTTGTATAAAATATGGAGTGTCAAAAAACTCGATTTCAATATGTATCTTCTGTTTATGAATCGCACAAACAGGGAACGGTGAATTTTGTTGTGTATTACCTGTATGTACTTCTGTACGGTAATTTTTAGATAAAAAAAATGGAATGTGAATAAATACTTGGTTACTGTTTACTAACCGCTGAAGACTTTGATTACGGATCACTTCGTAATCGGTGGTGATGATGCCCATATTATATTGTAAATATCCAGCTATTTTCTGATCATATGTTTTATAAATGTTGTCATGTATAATAATAGAATCCGCGTCCAATTCTTCTATAACCGTCTCATCAACGATAAATCGTATTTTTTTTATCAATTTTCTTCCCACGTATGGTGCATATCCCCAAAAAAGTGATTCAGGTGGAGTCACTCCCGCATTTATATTATTCCCACCCTCGGCAACCTTCTCATACAAATAAGACTGAAATCTCTGACTATAATTTCTATATTCTGAACGTCGGGAATTGAAGGTATAATAAGGACCGGGTTCTTCAAACCAATCGAATGGGTTAAATTCACCTCTTATGTAGTTATAAGCTTCTTGGTATGTAAATGGGCTACCACTTACCCTAACTCCAAACTCTGCAGCTGTGAAGGTACAGAAATAATAACGTTCCGCAGACTCATTTAAAGTGAATATCGTGTCAAATCTAGGTAGATCGACCCGTACCCACATATTAGTAAGAAGGTCACCCATATTTTGTGGTTTCAAATCAACCTTAATTGTCTCTCCGAACGGCCACCAGGACTTATTAGATGGGTTTGAAACAGTGTGTCTATTATGATATTTCCTAAACTCCGAATGTTGTTCTATCTTCGGATGAAAAAGTGAATCTTCGGGGTCTTTGGAAAGGAGGTGAGTATCCTGCTTTCCAATAGCTTTCAGGGAAATGTTAGCAGCCTCACCCATATCTACTTACTGTTCACATATTTTTAATATCCATTCTCCACATCGTCACATGACTTGTTCTCAACATCTTCTCCAACTCTACGTTCGCTTGTCGCGCCTCGTCCATGAGTGCTTTGACGCGCTCCTCTGTATATTCGACCGTCTTGATGTTGAGTAGGTAGTCCCACGTTCCGTCAATTTTTGGGAACATCGTGGACATCTCCTTCTCAAGATCTTGCTTCTTCCTTTTGAACACCACTAGCTTCCCTTCGATGACCATAGAGACGAACTTTGACTTGTGGTCACACATTTCTGCCCTCTTTTGAAGTACATCGATGAGGTGCGCCTTTCGTTTCTTGTAGTGTTCGAGTCGAAGTTCCACAAAGTCTTTGAGAATCTCTTCGGGGCTCGCGTACCTGTGAATACCTCGTGTGGGATGGAACAGGTGCATGTTAGAAGTATGGAAAGTCTTCCTCATCTTTAGATCTTTCACCAGATCCTTGCCACTGTATCCAAAAATCTCAAAGTCAACATCCTCGGTGGTACTGTTGTTCGTGTAGCTGGTGATCATCTTCTTCTCCACGAGGGTATCCAGATACTCTTTGTAGTCTTGCGTCCATCGACCGGGTGGAAGTTCAGTCACTTTGAGACGTGATCCAGTGTCTCTCCAAATTCCTTCTGTGATCCAGCTCCCACCATCATCTTTGAAAACCTTCCCCCTGAAACCTCTGAACCATGGTTTCATCTCCATAGGTTCTTCACCACCCAACATTCTCTCTATATTCCCCCTAATGTCTTCAGGGTTGAATGGTGGGACATAGCAACTGAAACCTGTTCCTATACCCTCTGTACCATTCACGAGAACCATGGGAAGGGTAGGCATGTAAAAGTCAGGCTCGATTGAGCGACCATCATCGTCGAGGTAGTTGAGAATGGCATCGTCCTTGGGATCAAAAAGCTTGCGAGCCTCTTTGGTGAGCTTTGTGAAGATATACCTCGTTTGAGACGCATCCTTGCCACCCATGAGACGCGTACCAAATTGACCACATGGCTCGAGAAGGTTGATGTTGTTCGAACCTGTGTAGTCATTGGCCAACTTGACTATTGTCTCCGCCAGAGATACCTCACCGTGATGGTACGCACTCTTCTCGGCAACGAAGGCTGCCAATTGTGCGACCTTCATCTCATCCCTGAGGTTCTTTTGGAAGCACGAATACAGAACCTTACGCTGAGAAGGTTTGAGACCATCAGCTACATGGGCAATCGAACGCTTCAGATCCGCGAGGCTGAAGTTGACCAGATCCTTGTGCACAAAGTCAGAGATGTCCAACTGTTTCACATTACCGTATGGGATTTCCAACTGATCCGCATCCTTAGCTGTGTTTTCGAGAAGCCAAGACTTTCGAGCATCAGCCTTCTTCTTGTCAAAAGCGAGGACGATCGAATCATCAGTCATCGTATCCACATCAAACTTCACGGTCAGATCTTGGATCTTCTTGAAGTATTCACGAGCCTCCGCACTCGTGGAAGTACCGAGACCCTTGTAATACTTGATCTTCCACCCAGGTTTGCCATCACCGTACCAGGTTCGGAATGCAGAGTCGGTGTAGAAAGACTTCGTGTCTGAACCCTTGGACGCCTTGATGATTGGAGTCACCATCGATACAACAAAGTTGAGTTTGAGGAGGCTGGGCCAGAAGTAGTGAATCATATTGAGAATGAGACCCTTGATGTGAGACCCATCGTTATCAGCGTCTGTCATGATCATGAGGCGTCCGTATCGAAGTTCTGAGACATCTTTGTAGTCTTTCCCCTGTTGAAGACCCAAAATCTTCTTGAGGTCATTGAACTCCTGGTTAGATGTGAGCTGAGCCACCGAAGAGTCTCGAACATTCTTACACTTACCACGGAGTGGAAATACCCCATAATAGTCTCTACCGACCACCGAGAGACCTGCGACAGCTAGGGTCTTGGCCGAATCACCCTCTGTCACGATGAGCGTGCACTTCCCAGACTGAGCTGTACCAGCTTTGTTCGCGTCGTCCAGTTTTGGAATGCCAGTAATCTTAGACTTTCGAGCACCGTCGGACTTTTTGAGTTCCTTCATCTCCTTGAACTTGGAGAGTGCAGTGAGTTCATCGGCGACACCAGTCTTGAGAACATTCTTGATGAAGTTCTTTGGGGGTTCAAACTTTGAGCCAAAGTCTTGAGCTTTGAGGGTACACTCAGACTTGACCTGACTGGAGAAGGTTGGATTTTCGAGAGTTGCCTTTACGAAGATGGTAAAAGTGTTCTTGACTTGCTGAGGCTTCAACTTGATCTTCTTCGCCATATCTTCGATGATACCTGCAGCCACATGGGACGCCACATAATCCACATGAGTTCCACCTTTCGTCGTACAGATGCCATTAACAAACGACACTTGCTCCATACCATTCTCCGAAGGTCCAATACACACCGACCAGCGATCACTTGTCACCATACAGACATTCTCAACACCCTCATGCATCTTGGCGTAGGCATCGAAGTTCTGTTTGGGTAGGACATCTCCATTGAACTTCACTTTACAGTTGGAGCTGGTACAGATGTTTGCATCCCAAACTCGCTTCTGAAAAATCTTGTAAATGGTATCGTCCATCTTGGACATTCCAAATCTCTTCCAATCCGGTACGAACGAGATGGAAACTGAGGAGGTCGCACCGGAGTGTTTTTTTATTTTTGGCTTTTCACAGGTTGTCATGTTGTTCGACCACTGCTGGGAGTATGTCTGTTTGGATTCATGGTCCTTGATCACGATGGAAAAATCACTAGAATAAATGTTCGTCAATTTGGCGCCATATCCATTGCGACCACCCACGATACGCTTCTTGGAGTCATCGTAGTTCGTACTCGTGAGAAGGTGACCAAACGTGAGTTCGGGGTTCCAGAGACCTTCCTTCTCGTGCATTCGAACACCGATACCTCCGAGAGGTCCATTGTTCTCGATGGTCACCGCGCCAGTATCCTTATCGATGGAGACGGATATGGTCGTGACATTCTTGGGATACATGGAGTTGCGATCAATCGCATTGACCAAGATTTCGTCGAAGATTTTCAAGAGAGCTGGGGAATACTTCAAGTTCTTCTTCTCGAACTTGTCGCCATTGAGAATCCAGTAGGGTTCTGAACCCTGTTCCACTGGACCGACATACGAGTCAGGTCTCTTGAGAATGTGCTCGATGTGGGTGAGCTTTTGAACACTCTCCATTTTTCAGATGATTTTATTACAACTCAAAACTCTAACTTAGGGTTCAAATACATACATGACCACCCACCTTGATTATGCTGTTATTTACGTCAAAATGATAATCGCAATAATTGTGTCCACACTTCGGACATTCAGTGCGTTTTCCGTCTGAACAGTTATATTTAAATGTGCTTGCGCACTGCATGTTTGATATTACTATACATTTTAATTGCAAATGTGACCACCCTTTCCGAAGGGGTTATTATTTGGACTGGCGTGATAGTTACAATACCAGTCATGACAGCGCCAACATTGTTGTTTGGGTGTGTCGGGTGCGCTACACATGTGTCCGAACTTACTGGAACACATTCTTCGTGTAGCTTCTTCAAATTTTCTTTTCTCTTCTTCTTCTCTCCTTTTCCTTTCTTCTTCTTCACGTTTCTTTCTTTTATCTTCTTCCTCCTTCCTGTGTCTTCTCTTATCTTCTTCCTCTTCCCTTTGTCTTCTCTTCTCTTCCTCTTCTTTCTTCCTCTTTTTCTCTTCCTCGTCAACTTTGTGAATTTTTTCGATATCTTCTATAGGTGGTTGCTCGAATACTAAATCGTCGTATACCGAGAAGTTCCTCGTTTCGGGTGACCAGTCGGAGTGCAATCCTTCATACTTGTATTTTACGGTAAATATCTTACCCCCAGAAATGGTTACAAATTTTGTTTTCTGTGGATGTAGTTCTCCATGTTCGGGTGGAAGACGTTCGGCATCATTAATATCAGCTTCACCATTGATTCCATTTCCACCCGGACCGGATACACCGAGTTTTAGATGATTTATCTTCGCACCTTTTAACACCACGACTTCATAATAAATCTTGAATTTACTCTCGTTCTTGAGAGTAACTTTATTTCCTGGACAAAGACAACATCTGACGTTGGGTTCAGATCTTAACATTATCTAAATTTTATGTAGATTTTTTTCGTGTGTCCATATAGTGATGTTAGCATTAATACGTCATCCACTCCCCGCTAAACTTGAGAAGCGAATCAATAAATCCGTTGTTAAATCGGCTGTGAAGGTTATCGACAGGGTATACAAGGATCGTGACTACGCCCGTTTCTATGTCCTTGAGACGGTCGCACGCGTCCCATATTTTTCGTTTGTGTCCGTTCTACACCTGTATGAATCACTGGGTATTTGGAGGAAAGCGGATTACCTAGAGACACATTTCGCACAGACCATGAACGAGTATCACCATCTTCTCATCATGGAGGATCTAGGTGGTGACGAACGTTTTGCGGATCGCTTCTTCGCACAGCACGTGGCTTTCGCGTACTACTGGCTGACATGCCTTCTGTATATTGTGTCACCTAGGATGGCGTACAATCTCTCTGAGCAGGTGGAGGAACACGCCTATCACACATATGATGAATTTCTCAAACAAAATGAGAGGCTCTTAAACATTCAGAAACCCACCATCACGGCGAGTACGTACTATGATGATGTGAAAAATATGTACGACGTCTTTACCAACATTCGTAACGATGAAGGTGACCACGTGAAGACGATGCAGGACTGTCAAAACTTTCTTGAGATAAAGTAGAAGATGTATCTGTATCTGTTTGTTACCATTATCATACTATTTATGGTGATGCAAAATCGATCCAGAGGCATGAAACAGTCCATAGATAAGATGGTGAAGCAGTCGGCCAAATATGCTATCATGGCACAACAGGATTCATCCCCGGTGATGTCTGTTCGTCACGGGAACTACGCAGCTGCCTACCTCCACGCACTCAAAGACATCGCCACAGAAACACAGATCCATAATGCGACTGGTATAGATGTCAAGAAGTTCAAAGAGCACATCTCGAATGTGCAAGCCATGACTACAAAAAAGACCGTCGATCAATTTCCAGATTTTGCGGGCAAATCTGATATGTATCTGTCTGAAATTGCGGGAGACGCCTAAGTAAGCTCATGATTATGTAAAAATCAAGAAAACAAAAATGGAAGTCATTCGTGATTCTCTGTGGGAACGTTGCCTCGCTGATGCGGTGAAGATGTACCGTCTCAGCGAGCCAAATGAAAAGTGTTACAGTCTGGCGAATGCGACTTGGGTCATGAAGAAGAAATATCGGGAACATCAAGAGAAGAAGGATGATCGACAAATTGTTGTACTCTCTAAAGCTCCCGAGGTGGTGAATGAACAGAGATCGACTAAAAAGATTTGCTGTGCGACGACGATGTCTGGAAAGCCTTGCTCATTCAAGGCGGTGTGTGGCGACTTTTGCAAAAAGCATAGTGTGAAGAACGCGACACTGGGGGCAAAGGTGGATGTGAGCAAAATTAAAATCACTGATTAATAGAAAGACAATGTTAGACCAAGAGAGTCTTAGACCTGTAATAATAGCGATGGCGCTTTACATTACTATCAGCACACTCGTACCCCGTATCGCGACTAAACCCACTGGTATTCAGGTTATCGATGATCTCACTATGACTATCATCGCTCAGAGAGATTCAATGATGAGTGGTGCCATCCTCATCGGTCTTATCGTTCTTGCCACCAATTATATTCAGGATGAACTCCTCTAGAACATTTTTCCGACCAACTAGTTTCTTTGTATGTTCATGATCCATCTCACGAACACGGTTATCATACGCATGCCTCATGAACTCCAAGAGTTGATCAAAGTTTGGGTTACCCCAAACCATCCCCTTTTTGAAGAGGAAGTCATCTTGTTCCAATTCTTGAAGTTCACAGTCAATCGTGTAGGGTGTCTTGATGTATTCGGGAGCACCGCCATAATTTGTGATGATCACTGGCTTGTCACGGAGTGCGGCTTCGACAGCACCCATACCAACACCCTCGGAATGTGAAAAACTCACGTAGCAGTCACAACGATTATGAAGATCGTCCATCTCTTCATCTGATATGAGACCATTAATCACTTCAACACGTGGTAGTTGAATCTGTACGTCTGTCTTCGCAGTGGCTTTCACTACAAGACGTGTATTTGGTTCGTTGAGACGAATAAATGCTTGAAGAATGTCTCTAAACTTTTTACGAGGATCCATGATATTTCCAATATGGTAGAATGTATATGGTTTTTCCTTTGGTTGTGGGATGTGTGCATGAATCACATAGAACTCGTTATCGGGGAACTGTCGTGAGAGAACCTTTTTACAAAACTCACTCGGTACCGCGACCCGTTTAAATTCTTTCATGATGAGACCATAATCTTCGTGGACAGTTTCAGTTTCACACACGGTCATACAGGCGAGATTCTTTATACGAGTTCTCGCATATTTCAAGTACTCAAGATGTTCTTGGATGGGTAGCATAAATACGAGACCATGTTCAGATTCCGGAAGCTGACTCCCAAATATGAAATATTTTGAATTCGGAAGAAACAAGTTCGTATACTTCTTAGCGTGGTTACCAATTCCTGTGAGGAGACTTGGTCCAATCACGATCATTTTAATTTAAAGATAATCTTTCTTTTATATATAATACAATGGATTCCATACGCAAAGAGATTGAAGACGAGCTTAAGCGTACCCGTCTTGACAAGACCCGCCTCTACACTCTACTCCTCAAGGTGATTGACAATTGTGGAGCCGGTGGCCCAGGCGGTGTTGGTCCCGCTGGTCCCACTGGTCCCGCCGGTCCCGCTGGCCCCGCTGGCCCCGCCGGTCCCGCTGGCCCCGCTGGCCCCGCCGGCCCTGCTTGTGAGTGCAAGTGTGTTGCCAAGACCACTCCCACTCCTGCCCCTGCCGCTAAGGCTCCCGCTCCCGCCGCTAAGGCTCCTGCCAAAAAGGCGCCCGCCAAGAAGAAGGTTGCGACTGCGTCGGTAGTGTAAATCGACTCACTTCTTCAAAAGTTCAAGTGCTTTCAATTGAAATAAATCACATTGTGCATTAAGAGTGAGTGGAACCCAAGCGACATCTTTGATGATCGCTTCATCTTGGGCGACTGTATCGAACATTCTCTGATAGAAGCGAGAATATACGAGGGGGTTGTCTAGGAGAGGGTTCTTTGGATACATCATACACCAAGACATTTTGGTAGTATCATCATCCATGGGAAGTAAGGTACTGAATGTAATGAATTCGTAGGGTCCCTTCAACTTGATTCGAATGATCGATGTGCATGGGGCTACAAAACGACTGTGGATGTCTGATCCATCTTGGGGTTGCATGTGTTCGGTAAGTTTCGAAGAAGCTTTGGAACGCACGTTAGCATAACAATCGACATAGTCATCTTTCATTTCAACTTTCGTGTTTCTCACTCGAGCATTATCCTCGTCTGCGAAATCATGAACAAAATTGATGTGTGAAATATCCGTAGCATTTAGGATCCAGTCGTAAATGTTACCTTGGAGTTCCCTAGATCCATATACTTTCACCCATGATGGATCGAAAAGTTCATCACAATATCGCGTTGGGAGGGTCTCTTTGGTGTCAGATGCCCATATGAAACCCCCATCTTCCACGACAGGATATGACTGAATGTCACCCTTACAGGGGATATTCCCAGATGAGGGAACCTTTACGAGTGTTCCATTTGGGTCAAACTCCCATCCATGATATGGACATTGAATATTGTTCCCTTTGACTTTTCCATTACAAAGTTTCGCACCTCTATGGGGACAGACTGCATCCACCATAGAGATCCGACCATCTTTTGTTTTGAAGAGTGCATGCTCTTTGCCTCTGATTTTAATTCGCTCGAGGTTGAGACCTTGCGAAAGACCTAGACCATACATTTTTGTATAAACTTTTTAAATTTTTAAGTATCCCCATAAATTTCGAGAACATCTCGAACAATCGGACTTCTTTCTATGTCTTTAAATTCAAACTGAATTAACTCGATACGTTTGTGTTGTTTGCCTCTGATGCGATCACATATGTCTTTGAGTCCATTTTCTTCATATTTCCTGTCATGTTGTTTCAGATCACCAGTTACAATCATCTTACTCCCATCACCCATTCGTGTGAGAAGCATCTTCATCTGACTTGGTGTGGAGTTCTGCATTTCATCTGCGATGATGAAGGCATCCTTAAATGTTCTACCGCGCATGTAGGCCAGTGGGCAAATTTCTATGATTTTTTCTTTGATCATGTATTGAATATCCGCTTGTGTGTAGTATTCACCAAAGATGTCCATGATGGGTCGTGTCCAAGGATCCATCTTCTCTTCTAGAGTTCCCGGGAGAAATCCAATATCTTCCTCGACAGATACGACAGGTCTTGTCAGCACAATCTTCTTATACGTCTTGTCGTTATACCCCTGTATTGCCGCACAACACGCCAACATTGTTTTTCCAGTTCCAGCCGGTCCCACCGCGAATATCATTGATTTGTTGATACTGTACAATACGCGATTGTAATCCCTCTGATTGTCGCTTTTAGGAACAACTGTCATTGTCACTTCCTCCAGCTCCATTTCTTCATCGAAAATATCAGTATCATACGATGATGAGAGTGAAAATTTAAGACGGCGCCCCTTTTTACCTCCCATACTTTTTACGCAGAACTTTTATTGACCCACCATATGAAGCTTCCTAATATCGAAGCCAAAATGGCGACTAGAAGACCAAATGAATATTTTTTAGGTTTTTCTTCTGGGGGTTTATCGGGCAACTTTTGAACATTTTGGTTGAGGGTGTCGATCTTCTTGAGAAGTTTCTCAAGTGCCATGAGAATTTGAAGTTCTCGATCTTTTGGTTTTTCTTTGACATTCACTGTTGTAATTTCGAGGATCATGTACCATTTTGCATCTGGTTGAAGTTTTACATAATCACCATCATCTTGATGTTCGAAAATTTCAAAGTTCAACTTTTTGATAGAAATTGGATTAAAGTAGTTTGTCTGGCGATGAAAGCTTTTCCACTGTTTGTCGCGAAGTACAATATCATTACTTCCACTGAAATGTCTCTCTAGAGGAACGCGCGCAAATACCTGACCACGACGCTCATCAAGAATTTGAGCCACTTTGGGATTGTCAGGACAGACGATGTCTACAAACTTCGCGATATTCGTGTTTAAATTTGAGTCATTTTCTCCAACCTGTGTGATGTAAAAATCGACCATCTTGATACCCAGTACCCGACTCATATCCTCAATGTGAGTGTTCGACTTTAGTGTGAGATCAAGTGAGAATGTGTTGTTCGTCCCATTTACGAAATTCGAATCGACGATGACATACTGAACCTTTTTAGGTATGTCGTCTAAAGACATTTCTAATGTTTATAAATATTATATTATGGTTCCTGCGATTGCATGGAATACAATATTATTCACGGGGAGTATAGCGATATTAGGTGTTTGGGACTTTATGAGACTTTTGAACTCATATAAAAAGAAGTGAGCATACTAAAATAACCATGCTTCTCACGGCAATCTATAACACAATGACATCCATGGGTCCATATTATATGCACTCGACGTATAAATGGTTCAAGGCAGCTCTGTGGGATGCACCCACTCGAGTGTATCTCGATATTCAATTAGAGCATATGAGGCTCGAACGAAACCTAAGTAGAATTGAAGAAGGTAAAAATCATGAAGAATGAAAACCTTCTTCATTCCTATCGTTACCGACGAACTCCGAATTGCTTTCTGTCAGGCGACAGCTCCACTCTGTTCAGACGTTCAACGTATCATTTGGGAAGAAGTCCTCTACTGCACGCAACCCATCGAACCCCCACCAACACCTAAAAAATGCAAAATTTCTTACACTCGCTCGCCGATTTCTTTGCCCCGAAACCTGTTCAACGACGCATGAGTCATTCCGAGCGGGTCGGTAAATATGCGATCATCGAGGCGATCAATGATTGTGGCGAGAAGAGGTATCTCGAAGTACCTAAACCTGCCTCTATGGAGCGCCGTGAAAATCTTGAAGTTCTTCTCACGAAGTGCAAGAGACTATTGTCCTTCGTGACGAAGAAGAAGTGCGACGACGAAATTTCCTATAAGGTCATTGACCTCAGTGATCGTGTGAGACGCGCGATGTACATGAACGACGACATCACACCCCTCTTTGACGATTTTGACATCTTTGAGAATTTGGTGAAAAGAAATTCCAAATCGTCAATGAACCTAAGTAGTGTAGAGTCTTTGTAATTTTCATGAAAATATGGACAAATTTCATAAACTTTTGGAACTCGTCGATAAAAATGCAAGTACGATTCCTGAAGGAGACTATATCGAGATGTGTAACATAATCAAAGAGATCCACGAGAAAGTGAAGCCACCCCCATTTCTCTTGGATGAAAATGAACCTGTGACGATGACACCCCAAGCGCAGGCTGAGCTTATGGAGGATATTCGATTGATGAGAGAGCGGGAGGAGGCGGAATTTATGGAGGCACTTCATAGAGCATGGTCAGAGCCTGTGGATATGGATTGGGAACCGAGTACCTAAGTATTAGCACAAACTTTATAATTCTAAGCAAAATGCAGGAACTTATGAGCCTTATAGATGAAAACTCCCATCGAATACCCGAGGGAGACTACATTAAGATGTGTGAATGTATGAAGGATCTCAACAGGGATCAAACAACTCTTCGTGTGACTCCAGATGTTGTGAGTGAAGATTTCATCATGACTTCAGATGCTTTCAATAAATGTCACAAGTGGATTGTGGCTGTCGATGGTCTCCAAGACGCATACATAGACCACAACAACGATCCCGATAGTATCGAAAAGCTTCGAATCTTGGTGCAAGTTCGAGAGGCATGTAAAGCTTTTTGGCGAGAACTTACCCAGACTCCAGGCTACGATGAACTCATGTGGTTCATCCACAAAGGAACGGTGGCTCAGAGGAACTTCAGACACTATTGTATCAAATCAAACCTAAGTGACTAGATAAATATTGTAATTTTAAGTAAAACATGAGCGACGAATACGAACGACTTCTTGACGAGGAGATTGCGAAGGCTGAGGCGGGGTGTCCAGTTCGCGAAGAAATAGATGAAGTTGAAAATCCTGTGCTATGCGAAATGATCGAGGGTGGTGAACACACATGTATCCTATTCAGTGGCTTGTGTCGTGCGTGCCTGAAAGATGATGAGGAAGAGTTCATTGTTCCAAAGTGTTGCAACGGTAAACGGTGGTGTACATCACTTGACTGTAGATGAATATCACCTAAGTGATTAGGCATTTTGTAAAATATAAAAAAAGATGTCTTGTCCTTCGTTTAAGGTATTTTGTGAGACTACACGTATCCTAATAGAAGTTGCTAATGATAGTCCGGTGCGTGAGCGCTTAGACATTCTTCGCACAATGATGAAGATAGTCATCAAGAATGAAAGTATTTTCAACCTCTCCAACAAATCTACTCGCAGATTTTTGGAAGTTGTCAAGAAGAAGTCTGATGAGGCGTGTCAATACGACTCAAGCTTTGCAGCATATTCTGAACGCGTCGAAGATATGCTCGGTTACAGGGGTCCCACGACTCGATCCAGATCTCAATCTTCGACCAAAAGATCGATCTCTCGTTCGTAAGTCTGAGACAGTAGAATAGTTTTTAGATCTCGTGTGAATGTGACATGTTCTCTTGGAATATCTCCCCACAATCGCTCCGACATTATGAATTTTTCTTCTGCACCCTCTCTCAGTAGTGGTTCGAGAAGAAGCCAGTTTGGTTCATTATACCGAATCTTTTTACACCCTCTCGCAAATTTCTTGGAGTATATGTACCACGCAACGATACTCTTATAAATGTGCATGGGCCTCTTTCCTTGTTCGAGACACTTTCGTAGAGACGGAACGATGAAAGTGTGAAAC
>Ga0213864_10000508_pt1 | contig 17468 bp, 17 predicted proteins | sample PICome_5_FD_160078 | JGI IMG/M metagenome (GOLD analysis project Ga0213864, IMG submission 160078) | Coastal seawater microbial communities near Pivers Island, North Carolina, United States - PICO247 | ecosystem: Environmental > Aquatic > Marine > Coastal | place: USA: North Carolina... | reverse complement strand
AGTGACCAAACTAAACCTAATTCCAAAACATTGGCTGAACGTCCAGTGCAGCAAATACCGCCACGACAGGAACGTACCTGTTCAACGCTTCATAGACCGTGGCATCAACAATATTCAGCAGATCATAGAAAAGTCACGCTGTTCGCACTAACTAACCCCAGTCGCACGCACACGCACGTACGCGTAGACCCCCATTCAGCAAAGACACGCAAGCGTAATGCGCGCGCGAGGCAGCTGAAAATTAGGTTGATCTCATTTTTCTCGCTCTATCGTTCGTATATGCTAACCTTGGTACACATAATTAGGAACGCTTTCATGCCAGAGATCAGACGAACAATAACGAACACATTTAAAGATGCTCAAGAATGCGAGATGTTTATCATTATACTCAAACAAAAATGGTCTGAATTTGATGGAAAGCTAAGCGATAAGTTTACAGTGGAGATTGCCACGGATGTCGCTGATCCCTGTAGGCACACAGCTTACTTAACAGCTCAGTCTGTTGAAGATTTTAAAATTGTTGACGAATGGGCAAAGAGAGAAGTGATCCCATTACGAGATAAGTTAGCTCCCAAAAGTAATACTTTCACTTGTGAACTTTATGCTAGCTTTGAGTTTAGCGGTGATTAATTTACTGGGGCCGACTTGCATCGATTTTTGAAATCGCTGCACGTGCTTTTGTCCCCTAGCTTTGCGAAGCCATTGAGTGCCGCTGTGGGCATCGCAAGCTCGTGTCAGTCAAAGAGTTGATCAACTAGTTACACCCCACCACGATTTACGAGGTTGTCAGAAAAGCCAAATACTCTCATTGTGATACTAAAGGAATAGCCGACTTTCGGCTGCTGGAAGAACGGGAGAGAATTGATCAATAGGTTACCAAGTTTCCCTATACGGCCTTAGATCAAGTTCATGGGTCCATGCATCTCGGTTTTGGTGGTAAAGCATCCAGTAGGCTTCCGCGACAGAATTGGGTTCCATCAAAGTGTCAGGAGGCAAGTTATCTGGATCTTTGCCAGCAGCCTGTATGCGCTCCCGCACAAAGGCCGTATCAACACCAGCATCAATAATTAAATGGGCGACATGAATGTTTTTTGGCCCTAGCTCTCGTGCCATACTTTGCGCCAACATACGTAATCCGGCTTTACCTGCGGAGAATGCGCTATATCCTTGTTTGCCGCGAATGCTGGCCGATGCGCCAGTAAAAAAAATCTTACCTTTACCACGTGGGATCATATAGCGCGCAGCCTCACGCCCGGTAAAGAAACCCGCAAAACAGGCCATTTCCCAAACTTTGCGAAATACCCGAGCCGTAGTTTCTAAAATCGGGAAATACACATTCCCCCCAACATTAAAAATAACAAGATCGATTGGACCAATTTCCTGCTCTATCTTTTCAAAAATAAGCGCTGTGTTTTCTTCGTCACGCGCATCCATTGTAAATCCGTGTGCCGAACCACCTTTATTAATAATTTCGTCAATCAAAGGTGCAAACTTATCCCCATTTCGCCGGCCCATACAGACGGTGAAGCCGCCTTCTGCAAATCGGCGAGCAATGGCTGCACCGATGTAGTCCCCCGCTCCAACTATCAAAACAATTGGCGACGTCATAATAATTCTGCCCTCACGAAAGCCTGTCGCGACGAAAGCCGCTCAGCATAGCTTTTGAGGTTTGGCATTGCCGACATGTCGATCCCGAGGCGACGCGAAGTGATCACAGCATGCCCAGTCATAAAATCAGCTGCTGATATTTCTGATCCTACTAAAAAGGCTTTGTCGGAAAGTTGTGTATTCACCGCTGTCAACATCTGCCCTAGCAATTTGGTTGACCGTTTTACGTTAATTTCAGTGCGTCGCTCTGGCGGTAGAAGGATCGTTTCCACAACCAATGTGTTCATAGGCGGCATGATCATGCCTTCCGCGTAATGAAACCACGTTAGGTATGACGCAAAATCTGCAGATTGCGTATCTGGAACAAAACGTCCGTTCCCATATTTCGCAAGGATATATTGAATGATCGCACCGCTCTCAAAAAGAGTTATTGATCCGTCTTCGAGTGTTGGAACACGGCCCATTGGATGTTTGGAAAGATAAGAGGCTTCACGCATTTCGCGTGCGCCTAGCTCAAATTTTTTCACCTCATAAGTAAGGCCTAATTCTTCTAAAACCCAAGCAACCCTTACTGCACGACTGTTAGGTGCGTAATAAAGTTTCATTAACAACCTCCTCTGGAGTTCTAACAATCATTTAACTCATTGGGTTAATTTTGCGGCCCACTCGGTAAAACCGTAGCGTTCCGTTTTGAACTCTGTCAACATGATACCGGTGGCTTTATGAATATCTGGAATTGACGTTAAGGAGAAGGAGCATGATTGTGGACTGGCTGAAGGTTGAGCACCATAAGGGTGGCGTTTTACAGGTTGAGCTAAATAATGCGCCCGTCAATTCATTATCCGCGACAAAGTTAAGAGAACTCAGAAAGTGTTTTAACGCCGTCGCATCAGATAATAGCGTGTCGTCAGTACTTCTTACCAGCGGTCTAAAAGTGTTTTCTGCGGGGTTAAATCTTAAGGAAGCGCAAACCTACGATATTGAGGCGCAATCAGATGTTGTTAATGCCTTTCACGAATGTTTTCTGGAATTGTATAGTTTTCCCAAACCACTGATATGCGCGGTTGAAGGCGCGGCAATTGCCGGTGGCTTGTTTCCAGTGCTATGCTCTGATTACCGTATTGCAGAGGAAAAGGCGCAGTTTGGGCTTGCAGAGGTACGCGTGGGTGTTGGTTTTCCAGTTGGTTTGGTGGAGATCGTTCGTGCAGAGGTCACACAAAACGCTATGCGAGCTATAATGCTAAGCGGACAACCGATCTCAGCGAGTGCTGCGGAAAAAGCTGGAATAGTAGACGAACTTGTCCCGGAGGGTGACGCTTTAGATAGAGCAATGCAAGTAGTCGTGGAGTACTCTCAACTTCCCCCGCAAGCATATAAAACCGTTAAACAACAGATCAGGGCCCCAATCATCGCTGCACTAAATAGCGAAGTTAATAAAGCTGAAACCTCAGCGCCCAAGGCTTGGTACACGGACGAAACCGAACAAGCGATGTCTAAAATGATCAGATAATTTTTAAGAGTGATGCTCAGGCGCGCAACGATGTTTGCAAAAATGTCATTTAGTGATCATTAGTTAGAAGGCCCTACAAATATACCGCGCATACTTCAAACAAATTAAATCTGGCAGTGCTGTCGCACCTAGTCTAAAGGTTTGCAGAACTTAATAGCGGTAAAGCGTGAGTTTGCATCTCCGAGGTCGATATATTCGCTGGTAGTCTCAAATCCAGCGTCTACTAGTGCTGTGATTACTTGAGCCTCTGACTTATTCGGTGCCACTGTATCGTCAAACTCTTGTATTTTGTCAAATTTACAGGCGAAAAGGCCCACTCCACCTGGCTTCAGAATGCGGAAAAATTCATCAACGTAGATGTTGAGAGGTTTCAGGAAATAGACCAAATTTACACCCAGAAGTTTATCAATTGTGTTATCGCTAATCTCATTTTTCAGATTTCTTGCATCATTTTTTATTATAGAGACGTTTTTAGCTAATTTTAGCGCTCGTAACTGGCGACGAAAGGCCTTGCTTATCTCTACGGCATAAACTTCATTCGAAGTGTATTTCACTATTTCAAGAAGAGATAGGCCACTACCGGCACCTACCTCACAGACGCTATCAGTCTTCAAAATTTGAAGTTGTTGTACAGAGCTGGCTGCAACTCTTGCGTTACCATTTTGCATTAAGGTACGCGCCACCCAGCCAAAAACAAGCGTGGCTGGCTCACGCATATTGCGGGTCATTATTTGTGATCCATTAAACACAGCAAAAATTTTCCGAGCTAGTAAAACTTTCAATTTCATAACTAATCCCCGATCAATTTGAGTTTGCGCCACTCGTCCTTGTTTATAAGTTAGACTTTTTTATTCCTACAAAGAAACAAAAACCAAAGACGGCTTCAAATACTTCATCTTTTTCATAATCTTTTTTGCATGCGTATTGGTTTTCATAGTCCTTTTGACTGTATTCAAGGAAGATGGGGCTGATGAAGAAATTAGAGAACGCCATAAATGGTGCGAAGAATACCACCCGAATTTAACTTATGCGGAATGCTCAGAAGAAGCGGGTTGGTGATGTAGCAGCACACATTGACAGCACGGTCGCGCACGGGCGCACGCGTAGACCCCCACTCCAGCAAAGATACGCAAGTCGCACGCGAGCGCGCGCGAGGCAGGTCAGAGCACAATAAAGCACCGTGTCGCGCGCGGGCGCGACGGAAGTAGAACAAACCAGAGCTCGATAGATCGAAAATATCTCGATCGAATTTTCAGTAAAAATGTAACGTGAAGTGTAACGCGGTCACAACTGCTTTAACCTAATTTATTGATTAAAAACAACTATTTATAAATCCTTGGAGCGGGTAGCGGGAATCGAACCCGCACCTTAAGCTTGGAAGGCTCTTATGATACCATTTCACCATACCCGCTCAGTATATTGGGTGTGTAGTTCAGAGATTTTTGAACGTCAATAGAGCATCCAGGGCAAAACCCTGAAAAATTGAAAATTCGTGCGCAGCGAATTATGCGATTGGGCCGATGCCTGATCTAAACACAATGTTATAAATTATGTCTGTGACGCAGGCATGGAGATCCGCCAACAGGTCGTGATCCAAGGGATCAATTATTGCAACAACTCTTCGCCTTAGAATGTGCAAAACGATTGAATTATGATATCGCGATCCAAAAATAGATAAAAAATTGAGGCCTGTAGGGCCCATTTTTCTGGTCATATCCAGCGTTTCACGCTACAGGGCAGATATGCTGAATATGATCAAATATGGACAGAAAGGGGCGACCCCACCACTTTTGATTGTGCATGGGCTTTATGGCTCTGCGCGCAACTGGGGCGTAATTGCAAAACGACTATCAGACGAACATCAGACAATTACAGTTGACCAACGCAACCATGGCGACAGCCCATGGTTTGAAACGCATTCCTATATCGATATGGCCAATGACCTGATCACGGTTGCTCAGCATATCGGCCGCCCGTTGAATGTGGTAGGTCACTCCATGGGGGGAAAGGCCACAATGGTCATGGCCCTGATGCGCCCCGATTTGGTCAATCGCATAATTGTGGCAGATATCGCGCCAATCGCCTATGGGCATGACCAATCTAAATACATTCAGGCCATGCAAGCCGTTGATCTTAGGCGTGTTCACAAACGATCCGATGCAATGAAACAGCTGGCCCAAATAGTCGAGGATGCAACACTGCAATCTTTTTTCACCCAATCATTGGATGTGGCAGGGAAACGATGGAAATTGAATTTAGATGTTCTGGGCCGCGATATGCATCACATTCTGGGCTTCCCTGAGATTCAGGGATCATTTGACGGCCCTGCCCTATTCCTTAGCGGCAGTGAAAGCCCGTATGTTCAAGACGATGGCAAAACGCGTGCCAAAGCGTTTTTTCCAAACGCACAGTTTGCGAAATTAAAGGGTGCGGGCCACTGGCTGCACGCGGAAAAACCGCGTGAATTTGAAGCCGCAGTGCGCCATTATTTTGCAGCGGACCTGTAAACGTAAGCCGCGTCAATTATCTTAAGAAAAACACGCCTGCTTCAATTTAATGGGCATATTTGCGTGTCCTTTCGGTCAAGGTAACACAAATTCGGGATCCATGAAATTGTCTGACAACTTTGAGATTCTATCCATGTTGCAGAACCCCCAAAACTTTCACAGAAACCTTAGGACGTTTTCACTATCAAAGCTTGACGATTTCACAAATTCAAATCATATGCTGCGGTATGACAGAGATTAGCAAAATCCGTAATTTTTCTATTGTTGCTCACATCGATCACGGGAAATCCACCCTGGCCGATCGCTTGATCCAATCTACGAACACAGTGGCAGACCGCGATATGAAGGAACAGCTGCTAGACAGCATGGACATCGAACGCGAACGGGGCATTACGATTAAGGCAAACACGGTGCGAATTGATTACGTCGCAGACGACGGTGAGTCCTATGTTCTAAACCTGATCGACACGCCCGGCCATGTTGATTTCGCCTATGAAGTATCGCGGTCCATGCGCGCCGTTGAAGGATCCTTGTTGGTGGTCGATAGCACCCAAGGAGTAGAGGCGCAGACGTTAGCAAATGTCTATCAGGCGATTGATGCGGATCATGAAATTGTTCCCGTTTTGAACAAAATTGACCTACCCGCTTCCGATTGTGATCGTGTCGCCGAGCAAATCGAAGATGTGATTGGAATTGATGCATCGGATGCCTTGATGGTGTCCGCGAAAACGGGCATCGGGATAAAAGAAACACTAGAGGCCATAGTTCAACGTCTGCCCGCCCCAACGGGTGATCGGGATGCACCGCTAAAAGCAATGTTGGTTGACAGTTGGTATGATGCCTATTTGGGTGTTGTGGTTTTAGTGCGCGTTATGGACGGCGTATTGAAAAAAGGGGACCGCATTAAAATGCTGTCAAACCATTCAACACACCATGTGGATCGATTGGGCGTATTCAGGCCAAAGATGCACGACATTGATGAATTGGGTCCAGGTGAAATGGGCTTTATCACAGCGTCCATCAAACAAGTGCGCGACACGCGTGTGGGTGACACAATCACACATGAGAAAAAGGGCACCGTTGACGCCCTGCCCGGCTTTAAACCATCACAACCTGTTGTGTTCTGTGGATTGTTCCCTGTGGATAGCGCCCAATTCGAAGATCTGCGGGACGCAATTGAAAAATTGGCACTAAATGATGCGTCGTTTAGTTTTGAGATGGAAACATCTGCAGCGTTGGGATTTGGCTTCCGCTGTGGTTTTTTGGGATTGTTACACCTAGAGGTTATCCGCGATCGAATCGAACGCGAATATGATATCGAGTTGATCACAACTGCACCTTCGGTGATTTATCACGTCTATATGAAAGACGGCGAAATGATCGAATTACACAACCCTGCCGATATGCCTGACCTGTCTAAGGTTGATCACTTGCAGGAGCCACGCATCAAGGCAACTATAATGGTACCAGATGATTATTTGGGCGATGTTTTGAAACTTTGCCAAGACCGTCGTGGTTTGCAAGAAGATCTAACATATGCGGGGTCCCGCGCGATGGCGGTGTATGACCTTCCCTTGAACGAAGTTGTATTCGATTTCTATGACCGTTTGAAATCTGTCACCAAAGGGTATGCATCATTTGATTATCAAATGATGGGATATCGTCAGGATAATTTGGTGAAAATGGCGATCCTTGTGAACGAAGAACCCGTTGATGCTCTGTCCGTTATGGTGCACCGCGATCGCGCAGAACAGCGTGGTCGCGCGATGTGCGAAAAACTAAAAGAATTGATCCCGCGCCATATGTTCAAAATTCCAATACAGGCAGCAATTGGTGGCAAGGTAATTGCGCGAGAAACATTGGCGGCCTTGCGCAAGGATGTGACCGCAAAATGTTACGGCGGGGATGCATCGCGGAAACGTAAGCTATTGGATAAACAAAAAGCGGGCAAGAAAAAGATGCGCCAATTTGGTAAAGTCGACATTCCACAGGATGCCTTTATCTCTGCTCTAAAAATGGACAACTAATTGCTGCGAAATCACCGCAATTTTGTCAAACTTTTCTCAATTTTAGGTGGCTCCCCCGAGGACAATGACAATCCAAGGGGAGTTTCATATTCAAAATTACAAACCTGCGTCCATCAAATTTTGGCGCGATGTGAAAGATATGATTGCAACTTAGCAGTGTTTGGTTCTCTTATTCCTGATCGGCTTCGGATCATTTGCTTATTATTTCCTGTTTCATTGCAGCGCCAGTAGCCGATTTGGAACAAGATTTATGCTGTTTACAACGGTGAGGCCATGGATAGAATCTCATAGGCTTTGAGGCAATAGGCGCTACACCACAAGATCAGACAGTATCAAGCAAGCTAACTCAACCGCGCTATGCTCTGGCATACCTCACAAGCCGCAGGAAGCTTGTAAACTGCAATTAGCCATGCTGGTGCGCTAGCTCAACTCACAAAAACACTTTTAATAAGTCTTAAAAACACCTACATGCGAACTCTGGAGTTGACAGAAATAGATTAGCAGCTTCGGGCTTTGGAAAGAAAAGGTAATTACAGTTGGCCATGCTAAGGGATTTTTGATACTATTTCTTAAGAAAGGATCACTATTATGGCAAAGTACTTAGAAACATTCACACATACGTTTGATAATTCAGATGACATGTATGAGCATCTACGCCGCGACACCCTAAACTTTGCGAAGATTGAAGAACAATTAAAGCGGGCAGGAATGATCAGCGCCACTCAGTACGTATCCGAAGGTTCAGATGAGTATAAACATATAGGACAATTACTTTGTGAAAACAAAGGAGCACATGACGCGTGCATGGCCATAATGAACTCCCATGACTGGGACGCAGAAATTCCAAAGCAAACAAGTTTCGAAACTTTTCAACAATATGCGTAACTTCAAAGAACCACTAAAGAAGCTAGAAGCAAAGAAACCACCTAGCAAACTGATTGTGCCGATTTACTGGGGCGTTGGCACTTTTGTGGGTGAAGTTTGCAAATAGCTGTATCAGGAAATTCTGCGTACACGGTACATAAATATTGCGTGCCTCCATTAAGACACTGAATTATATTAAGAAATTTTTTTAGGGATGGTACCGCCTCCCCGGCTCGAACGGGGGACCTCTGGATCCACAATCCAGCGCTCTAACCAACTGAGCTAAGGCGGCATGCGGTGCGATTTAACTTTGCCCTGCGCGGATTGCAACCCTTATTCTTGGATTTTCAGAGACAAGTGTTGATTTTCCGTGGGCAAGCTCCTCTTGCATTGGACCCGAACTACAGCTAACCCAGTACCCATAGAAAGGAGCGTTGAAAATGGGCATCAATACGGAATCCGACATCGAAGCAAACCTACAAATCGGACCAACCGATCAAGGAATGGTGCGGATTTATGTATTTGCGGGTCAATTGGAAGTTCCAATGGATTTTGAACCTGAAGAAGCCCAAGAAATTGCCGAAGAAATTCTTGCCGCAGCCAAGGCTGCTGAAACATTGGGCCAAAAACGCAAACGTTAAAGCCGCACTTTAGGATCACGAAGGCGTTGCAACCGTAACGCGGCGTTTTCAGCGAATTTCCGCACCATCTTTTTGCGGCGCGCGGGCGCCAGTTTGCCAAAGGGCGCTTCCTTCACAATGGCTGCGTCATAGGCATCGGCGATGATTAATCCGTGCCCCTCGGGCAACAGCTCTAGCGGAAAATCTCGATCAACCGCCCAATAAAAACGATCGCACCATTCCAAATAATTGTGCCATTTGTTGTCGGACATAAAATCCGCCTTGGACGATTTGCACTCGATAATCCAAAGCTCTTCTTTTGGACCTAAAACCATCAGGTCCACACGCAAGCCCCGTGCTGGAACAAATTCCTCTAAACTGGGAAACCCCAGTAATCGAAGATGCCTTGCCGTGCCTCGTGCCAGCATTTGACCAGGTTGTAAAATGTCAAACTCATCCATACACCCAATGTGAACAATCCGTGAACATTTTACAAGGTCGCAAACAGAGCAGAACCCAAGAATTTTAAAGTCATGTTGATCACAACGGAGGAGCATATGGCACGTAGACAACGCAAAACCCCAATGGTTCACAAAACAAACTATGGGCAATTACAACACGCACTTGGCCCGCAATCAGTGCTGAGTGAAGATAACGTCGCAAATATTCACCAAAATGCTCTGCGCGTTTTGCAAGAATTGGGCATCTCCATTTTACTGCCCGAGGCGCGCGACTTATTAAAATTAGCGGGTGCGCGAGTGCAGGATCACATAGTGTTCTTTCCCCGTGATATGGTTGCAAACGCAATAAAAACCGCCCCCAAACGCTACTTCATGCGTGCCCCTGACTCAGGCAAGGATCAAGAAATTTATTTGGGGCGCCAGCTCTTTGCCTCCTCTGGGGGATGTCCTAACGCTTATGATCGTATCCGCGGACGTCGCCCTGGTGATTTGGAAAGCTATCGCGAGGCGATCCAATTGCAGCAAAGTTTTGATGTCATCCATAAACTAAGTCCCGCACCAGAACCACAGGATGTCCCCATTCATCTGCGTCATTTGGCGATGGTGGAAACCCAAATCGCCAACGCGGATAAGGCATTGGCCATCTATTCACGTGGGCGGGCGCAGGTGGATCAGATGTTTGACTTGATACAAACCGCCTTGGGGTTGAGTGATGATGAATTCCGCACAGACCCCTTCTGTTCCACGGTTATAAATACCAATTCTCCCCGCCTAATTGACAATCCAATGGCCCAAGGGTTGATTGATTTCGCCCGAGCAGGGCAACTGAGCATTGTAACACCCTTTTGTTTGGCAGGTGCTATGGCCCCCATCACTGTGGCAGGCGCACTCACCTTACAACATGCCGAGGCGCTGGCTGGTATCACAATCGCCCAAACCGCATCAGCAGGGGCGCCTGTGATGTATGGCGGGTTTGGATCAAACGTTGACATGAAATCTGGAGCGCCCGCCTTTGGTACACCAACGCAAATGCAAATGACATTAGGATCAGGGCAATTGGCTCGTCACATTGGGCTACCATGGCGTTCGGCGGCTGGGACTGCATCAAATACCCACGATATGCAGGCCGCGTCTGAAAACACGATGGCCATCATGGCAGCTGCCATGGCGCAAGCCACCTTGACCCTACACACGGCGGGCTGGTTAGAGGGAGGTCTGACCTTTGGCTATGAAAAATTCATCAATGATATCGAAGTTTTACAAACCATTGGTCATTTTTCAAAAGGGATCGATCAAAGCGCATCTGCCATGAGCCTTGCTCCAATAACCGAGGTGATTCCGGGTGGGCATTTCTTTGAAACGGGACAAACGATGGAACGCTATGGCAGTGAGTTTTATGATCCACTGGTTGCGGATTTATCAAACTTCGGCACTTGGGAAACCGCAGGTTCCGTGCCCTCGCAAGAGCGTGCAACATCCCTGTGGCAGGCGCAATTGGCAGAATTTACCCCACCCACTGGCAGCGCAGAACGACTGGGGCGCATGGTCGAGCGTTTGGCGCAGATGCGCGAAGCAGGGGGAGCGCCGATTTTGGATTAATGCGGCACATTACGTCCCACCGTAGTCAAAGATGAGGACTTGTTTTTCCCAAGCCTGCAGCCTATCTATCCCTCCGGCGGGTGCTGTTCCTCGCGTCAGACGGTAACATTCCGGTGGCCTTAAGCAAATCCGAGGGAGCTGGCTCTGTCGTTGCCCTGGCTTCGTTACCTGGCGCCCACCTGAATATCAGGTCCTCGGGAATGCGTTTACCAGACGGTTGCTACGGGCCCGCCACACACATTAACCATAACACTGACCTAAATCTTGATATGGATAAGGAACATGAAGTTTTCGAAAAACGCTCTCATGGTAAGCGGTTTAAATCACTCGCTCTAATCATCCGCAGTCTGAGCAAAAGCGAGGACTAATCGTGCATGATCCAGTCCACACCTATTCCACGAGGGGGGCTTTGTTGTCTGAACCCTGTTAACTGCCCACGAGCGAGTGCCTGAAAGTTGATTTAGAATAATAACGCAATGGCAAAATTCTTGGCTTTCGTTTTACGAAGGACAAACCGTCGCTTGACTTAACATTGCTTAACTGGCCAATCTTTTGAATGGTGAAGCTGCTAAAACGCCTCTGGCTTGGCCTCACGGGCCATATGATCCAAAACAGCGTTGCAGAACTTTGCCTCTTTCCCATCAGGATAAAAAGCTGTGGCCAGATCGACGTATGCGACAATTACAACCTTGGCGGGCGCATCCGACTGAGTCAATTCCGCTCCTGCAGCGCGAAACAGGGACCGCAACGTTGGATCAATCCGTGCAATTGGCCATTTGGCAACCAATGCGCGATCGGTCATTTGGTCGATCAACGCCTGATGGTTCACAGCATCATTGATAATCATTTCAAAAAGGTCTGGATCACCCTCTTGCATCTCGCCTTCATCATAGATCGCGCCAAAACGGTGATCCAAAAATTCACGGGCCACAACATCGCTGGCCTGCCCTGAATGTTCCATCTGAAACAGGGCTTGTACCGCATAAAGGCGGCTTGCAGTGCGCATTTTTCGTTTTTGGTTACCGGAGAGTTCAGGACGAGTAGTCATAGTGTCGTTTATTCCGATGCAAGTTGATACGCGTCGTCTGATGGGCGAAACCCCACACCTTTGCGCGGAGCACTCCACTTACGGGTCAATGCAATCAGATGCAAGGCCGCAGCTGCCGCGCCGCCCCCTTTATTCTGACCGTTTGCTTCGGCACGCACAGTTGCCTGCTCCATATTTTCAACGGTCAGGATACCGTTCCCAATGCACAAACCTTGTAATCCCAACATAGTCAATGCACGCGAACTGTCATTGCAGACGGTTTCATAATGCGTTGTTTCACCCCGCACCACACAACCCAGTGCCACATACCCATCAAACTTGCTGAGGCGTTCGGAAATGCCGATGGCAGTTGGAATTTCCAATGCGCCTGGCACCTCGATTAGATCCCAAGTGCAACCTGCGGCCTCAATCTCGGCTTTGGCGCCTATGACCAGTTGATCGGCAATTTGTTTGTAATAGGGCGACACAATAATCAACACTTTGACAGGTTTGTCAAAACTTGGGCGGTCCAAAACATAGTGCGTTTCGTTTGATGCCATCATCCCAACTCCGAAATTTTTTGCGTGCCTGAAATTTCCAATCCATAGGCCTCAAGCCCGACAATCTTGGGCGTCGGCGAATTGGTCAGTAGCGTTAATTTTGACAGACCCAGCGCCGATAAAATCTGCGCGCCCAAACCATATTGGCGCAGTGTTTTTGGGCCAGTGTCTTCAGCCTGTTCAACCTTCATGGATGTATCCCGCAGTAAGACCACAACGCCGCGACCCGCCTCTGCTACAATATCCATTGCATCCCCAAATTCATTCGTGCGTCCCTTTGGTCCGGCGCCAATAATGTCCAACATGGGGTCCATGGCATGCATACGCACCAACACTGGATCAGGGCCAGTGATGTCCCCTTTGATCAGGGCAACGTGTTGATCGCCATGAGTTTCATCCTCAAACACCCGCATCTGCCAATCGCCACCAAATTCAGAAGATACTGTGGTTTCGTTTTTCACGCTAACCAAATTGTCGTGGCGTCGGCGATAGGCGATCAGATCGCTGATTGTGCCAATTTTCAGGCCATGCTTTTGTGCAAATGAAATCAAATCAGGCAGGCGTGCCATTGATCCATCTTCGTTCATAATTTCACAAATCACACCTGACGGGTTTAATCCCGCAAGACGACTTATATCAACGGCCGCCTCGGTATGTCCTGCACGCACCAACACTCCACCCTTGCGTGCTCGCAGTGGAAACACATGTCCGGGAGAGGCCAAATCTGCCGGTCCCTTTGATGCGTCAATCGCAACGGAGACAGTGCGTGCACGATCATGAGCCGAAATACCCGTTGTGACGCCTTCGCGCGCCTCAATCGATACTGTGAACGCGGTTTCATGACGCGATGAGTTATTTGTGCGCATCAAATCCAGACCTAGATCATCCACCCGATCCGATGTCATGGCCAAACAAATCAAGCCACGGCCATGGGTTGCCATAAAATTGATCGCATCAGGGGTTGCCATTTGCGCAGGGATCACCAAATCGCCTTCGTTTTCGCGATCCTCGTGATCGACCAGAATAAACATTTTGCCGTTGCGTGCGGCATCCAAAATATCCTCGATTGGGGCGATGATGTCGCGGTGTGTCGCCTCGACCAAACCTGGTGCATCGTAATTCATGTGTAGCTCCTAATCAGATTACCTACCCCTATACACATTTTCTGCAGGTGTTCTAGGGTAACTGCGCCGTGCACGCACACAAATGCGTCAAGTTAGGATAACTACCTCAATCACATTAAGGGAAGCGTTAACCCTTGGCTGGCCCCCTAGCGCGTGACGGCGTAAAGCGCGACCGCCGCCGCGTTTGATACGTTCAGCGATCCAAACTCTCCCGCAAATTCGATGCGCACCAATTGATCAACGGTTTCTTTGGTCCGCTGGCGCAACCCCGGTCCCTCCGCTCCGAGGACAAGCGCAATTGCGCGGTCCTGATGAGCGGCATATACGGTATCAATTGTCTCTGATGCCTCTCCATCAAGGCCCAGCACCAAATATCCCAACTTTTGCAACTCTTGAACAGAATCGGCTAAATTACGTAAACGCAAATATGGCTGACGTTCCAGTGCGCCGCTAGCTGTTTTGGCCAGTGCCCCAGTTTCAGGCGCGCTGTGGCGCTGTGTGCCAATGACAGCACTGGCTCCAAACACTTCGGCAGAGCGTAGTATTGCACCTACGTTATGAGGGTCCGTCACCTGATCCAGTAGAATCAACCGTGGCGCCCCCGCACCAGGAGCCAATGCGACCTCCTCAAGACTACCCCATTTCAGCGGCTTTGTCTCCAAAGCCGCACCCTGATGCACCGATGCAGGATCAAGCGGAGCTGCAAATTTACGGGGGTCACAGATTTCAGGTTCAATTCCTGACTGCTGAACCGCATCGGCCAGTTTATCTGCCGCATTTTTCGTTAGGATCAAACGCAGGTTCTGTCGATTTGGGTTCAATAAAGCATCCCGCACCGCATGCAAACCAAAAAGCCACACCGTTTCCTGAGCCGCCGCCTTTTTCGCCTGCTCTTTTTCAACAACCCACTTTGGCTTTTTCATCACAAACTACGCCTTTTTTTCTTTGTTTTGCCTTCTGCGCCAGAATGAGTTCGAATTTCAAGGGATTTTCTAGTTGACGATACTTTTTAACAACGCTAATCACCCCGTGATTCAGGTGTTCTACACTTGGCAAGTGGGCGACAGGCCGCAAGGTGTGGCAGGGGACTGTAACTCCCTCGCGGAGACGCACGCTAGGTTCGATTCCTAGGTCGCCCACCACTTACTCCTCAATAATTTGATCAGTTCGTACAGTGATCGACGTCGTACATGCTCCAAAGAATGCCCCACATCATGTAGGCTCCTTTCAATGGAATAAATATGTTAAGTCGTCATTTCTAGGGTCCATGGCGCGACGTATCTACACCCGTGCATTATTTCATCAAATATCCATCAATAGTTAGATATGTAACAATTTAGTTCCTGAAAGCAGTAATGAAACCGCAAGAAATGAGGCTTGCTATGCATTTTCTGCATTGCAGAAATTCCAACTTAGATGAGGTAAGTTAGAGATACAATGCCATCTATTACCCATAGTAAGAAAGGAAAAAAATGCTTAGAATACTTTATCGTACTATGATCAAAAGCCGCACCAAAAGCGCAGCATATCAAACACTTGCCATGCTATCTGATCGTGAAATTGCGGATATCGGGCATTCACGCGCATCCTTTGTTGACGCTTATATCGCGAATATCGTTGCGGAACTGGATGCAAACGATGCAACCGCAGCATCACCTGTGAACGCAAACTTGGTTGGGTCCGTTTAATCCGCCCCACCCGCTTATTTATAATTTGATACCTGTCGCTTAATACGGCAACCCGACATAGTTTTTCGCGAGCACCCGCTGCGCTTCGATATTGTCGCGCAGATGCGCAATTTCAGCGGCCTGAATGTGATGATCAAAATCGCTTTGCTCCGGAAAATGATGCAATAGCGTTGTCATCCACCACGAAAAGCGCTGCGTTTTCCATACGCGGGCCAAGGCGCGTGGACCATATAGATCCATCGCAGATGCATCTTGATCCAAATAATGGGAACGCATCGCCTCGAATAAATAATGGATGTCGGATGCCGCGGTGTTTAACCCCTTTGCCCCAGTTGGGGGAACGATATGCGCCGCATCGCCACATAAAAACAAACGCCCCCATTGCATCGGTTCACATACGAATGACCGCAGGGGTGCGATTGATTTTTCAATAGAGGGTCCTGTCACCATCTGTTCGGCAGTTTCGGATGGAATACGCCGCCGCAATTCGTCCCAAAATGCATCATCACTCCAATCCTCAACCCGATCTGTCATGGGGCATTGGATGTAATAGCGGCTAAGTTCCGCGTTCCGCATGGAACAAAGGGCAAAACCGCGCGATGAATTGGCGTAAATCAACTCTTCATCCGCAGGTGGTGTTCGTGACAAGATGCCCAGCCAACCGAAGGGATACTCCTTTTCAAACTCTTTCCGTTTGTCTTTTGGAATGCATTGGCGCGACACACCATGAAATCCATCACATCCCGCAACAAAATCGCACTCGATGCGATGCGCCACGCCTTCTTGGTCAAAGGTGACATAGGGGGCATCCCCCTCAACATCCTGGATTTCAACATTTTCAACACTGTGGAAGGTTTTTGCCCCAATTTCAGCGCGCGCGGCGTATAGATCTCGGGTAACTTCGGTCTGACCATAGACCATGACCGAGGTGCCCGTTAATGCACTAAAATCAATACGCACGCGTTCATCGTTATAGGTGATCAGGGTGCCGTTGTGCACATGTCCTTCGCGGCCCATCCGCGCACCTACGCCCGCCTGACGCATTAGATTTTGAAACCCCACTTCCAAAACTCCTGCCCGAATACGACTTAGGACATACTCCTGTGTCTGACGCTCCAATACAACCGCGTCGACACCGATACTGTGCAGCAATTGCCCCAACAACAAACCAGAGGGCCCGCCCCCGATAATACAGACTTGTGTTCTCATTTATCAAAACTCCAGAAATGCAGGTTAGCACAGGGTTTCCAAAAGAAAATAGAGGTGCTGCGACATGTTGAGAAAGAAAGTTACGTTTTTCGCTTGCAGCGGGCGAAAGTTATTTATAAACAGCACCCACCCAAGGACGCGGGCGTAGCTCAGGGGTAGAGCGTTACCTTGCCAAGGTAAATGTCGTGAGTTCGAATCTCATCGCCCGCTCCAAATTCTCTCAAACATATCAATGAGTTATTTGAATAAATTACATATGTGTTTCTGATACAGATGTGTTTTATACCAGTCCACTTATACCAGTGATACACGTTTATTCACGAGTTATACCAGTTTCGGTACATCAGCGTTAGATTCTCACACATCTGTAATAGAGCTGAATTTCGGCTGGTTACACGAATAGGCATCAATAAACCTTCGTGAAACTTTTTTATACCAATCATTGGATTTTTGCGGTGATACACGTTTATCAAATTTCATTTGTGAACCGCCAGTTCAGACGACCATCGATTTAGCCTTCTCAAGTACCTCGTCGTTTCGACGCAACCACCCTCTCCTATGCAAAACGTAGCATTTATATTTTATGAGTGATCTCTTTAGGCTATCGTTTGATTCATGAAACTAATTATAGCCACCCCAAGTCCGTTTGCCCGAAAAGTAAGGG
>Ga0213864_10000506_pt1 | contig 17502 bp, 14 predicted proteins | sample PICome_5_FD_160078 | JGI IMG/M metagenome (GOLD analysis project Ga0213864, IMG submission 160078) | Coastal seawater microbial communities near Pivers Island, North Carolina, United States - PICO247 | ecosystem: Environmental > Aquatic > Marine > Coastal | place: USA: North Carolina... | reverse complement strand
AAGCTACAGCCAAGGAATTGGTTGCCGCACTTGGTGGCAAAACAGATGAAAAAGCGATCAACAAAGCTGTTGACGCGCATTTAAAGGGATAAGGCGATGCGGATATTAGCAGCACTTTCAACCTTAGTCCTTGCTGGCCCTGCTTATGCAGCTTCTGGATCATTCTTTTCACTGGGCAACACAAACTTTGTCGTAACACTTGGCTTCATCGGCTTCATTCTGGTTTTGATTTATTTCAAGGTGCCAGGCATGCTTGGAAAGATGTTGGATCAGCGCGCTGACGGCATCAAGAGCGAGTTGGACGAGGCCCGTAGCCTGCGTGATGAGGCACAAAGCATTTTGGCTTCTTATGAACGCAAGCTGAAAGAAGTTCAGGAACAAGCCGAGCGTATCGTAGCAAGCGCGAAAGCCGATGCAGAAGCAGCGGCTGAGCAAGCGAAAGCAGATTTGTCCAATTCAGTTGCCCGCCGTATGGCCGCAGCAGAAGATCAAATAGCATCAGCACAGGCCGCAGCGGAAAAAGACGTCCGTGACGCAGCCGTCAACGTTGCAATCGGTGCAGCCCGTGAAGTAATCGCAGCGCAGCTAACAGCGACAGCCGCGAACAAACTGATCGATGCAGCCATCCGCGACGTTGAAGACAAGCTTCATTAAGCAACTGCTTGAGTAAGATTAAAAGAACCCAGCCGTTGAGCTGGGTTTTTTGTGTCTGGGGCAGTTCCCGTCACATCTGCATTGATCTGATAATTTCCAGTACAGCTATTAGCGTTGAAAACACGCTCAAATGCATAAGGAGCGTAAAGGCAGCGATGTTCAGGGCAATCAAGACACCATAGGTCATTCGCCACAACGCTGTTCTGTTTTGCATCATTTGGAAAATAATCATGCATTTTTGAACGACAAAAAACACAACCAATGCCCAAAATCGTGAGTGCATGGCAGGGAGCAGAAATGCGAGTGTTTTGAGGAATTGGGGTGCGATCACATTGATTGTGAGCAGATACAGAAATTCGATATACCGAAGCAGTATTGGTTGATTTCAGTTTTGAATTATCTGTGTTGCTACCGTTCAATTCCTTTACAAAACGTTAATTTCTTAGGTGGGCGAGTCAGATGAAATTTGGGCTGGGTGGAAAGATGGCGTTAAAAAAACCCGCCACGGAGCGGGTTTTGATTTTAGCGTTTGCCGTAGTAGAGGCCGACCACATGTTCGGCTTGGGCAAAGAAGAGCCAGCGCGATGTGATGACGCCCGCGATATGGGCGATCACGGCCAATAGCGCGAGTATGTGGTTGAACTCTAGCGCCAACAACAGCACGGGTGTGCCCGCAAACAAGATCAGTGCGATGATCCGCAGCTTTGCCGCGTGCTTGCGTCCAACGATATACACGAATTCCTTTAGCAGGTAGTTTGTGCCTGTATGAGGTGGTTCAAACGCACGCACGCTGCCGCGATCCCCCAAACCAGTGGCCGTTGCCAATGTAGTGCCAGATTCTGCCAATGCACGGTCCCCTTGCATCCATGCGACAACCTGTAGAGCCGCAAGAACGCAAAGAGCGGGCATAGCCAAAGAAACTTGGCCCGCAAACAAAGCTCCACCAGCAAGCGAATAGCCCAAGAATAAAACGGGCGTCCATGGGGTGTGCCAGCGCGGGATCGTCGCCAGCTGACGATAAATCATCGCCGTTGAAAACACGGTGGCCATCGATAGGGCCGCGCCCAAATAGGAAATCGCATCGATGCGTGTTTCAAAGAAAATCTGCGCAATTGCGCCAAGACCGCTGACGCAGAGCGCCATGCCAGCCAACCACGCCTCGCGGCTGAGCCATGAGGAGCGCCACTGCGTAAACGCCTTTAGCGCGCGTTCGGGATGTCCCAAGTGGAAGGTTGAGAAAATCAATCCCCCCACCGCAAAGGCATAGGCGATTGCATAGAACACAAATGCGACCAACCCAGTAGAGGCTGGCATACCTAAACCCAGAAAGAACAACAGCCCAAACCCAAGTCCGGACAGCGATGTGAACAGAATAACGGAGGGTGCTGGATGCATTATAACTTCTCCAATGTACGATCAAGCCACGCAAAGAATCCTTGTGGATTTTTGGCCTGCGCCTCTAGGGCGTGGGTTTTGTTGCGCTCGGGATCAAGCTGATCCTTTAGGCGTGGTGGCAGGTATTTGTTGACCGGTTTGGTGTTCATTTCTGGCATCAGATCAAAACCACCGCGATCAGCGACCAATTTGCTTACGTCACTGTTCGGGTCGCCCAGATCCCCAAAATGGCGTGCGCCTGCAGGGCATGTGCGGACACAGGCTGGAACGCGGTCTTCCTCGGGTAGGTTTTCGTTGTATATCCGATCCACGCAAAGGGTGCATTTTTTCATCACCTTCTCTTCGCCGTCCAATTCACGCGCACCATAGGGGCAGGCCCATGCGCACAAACCACAGCCAATACAGTCGGTCTCATTCACCAAAACAATGCCATCTTCGGTCCTCTTATAACTTGCACCGGTTGGGCAAACTGTAACGCAGGGCGCATCATCACAATGCAGGCACGATTTCGGGAAATGGATCAATTGTGCTGGGCTATCCTCTGGCTGTATCTCATATGAATGCACACGGTTTAGGAATGTCCCCAGTGGGTTTTCGCCATAGGCGTCCTGATCCGCCAATGGCGCACCATAGTTTTCGGTGTTCCAGCCCTTGCACGATACGACACAAGCGTGACACCCAACACAGGTATCTAGATCGATCACAAGGCCCAGTTTTTTGTCAGTCGATGATGGAAGACAGGTCATGATGTCCCCTTACTGCTTTGTTTGATGTTTTTTGGTCCCCGACCGACAGGCGATGTCAGCGTGTCAAACTGTGGCTGTGTGCCTTTTGGTGGGGATGTTTTTTCAACGCGCACGCGTAGGTCAAACCACGCGGCCTGTCCCGTGATCGGGTCAGAGTTTGACCAACGAAGCCCGTCCCCTTTGGGTGGCAATAGTTCAGAAATCAAATGGTTCAAAAGGAACCCTTTGTTTGCCTCTGGCGCTTCTGGGTCTAATGCCCATGCGCCGCGACGTTTGCCAATCGCGTTCCAGGTCCAGATTGTGTTTTCGTTCAACGCGGCCATTTCGGCGACGGGTACAGTGATTTCACCATTGGGCGAGCTCACCTTGGCCCAATCACCATCAATCAACCCTTTTTCCTGCATGACTTTAGTGGGCAAATACATCGGGTTCATTCCGTGAATTTGACGCAACCAAGCGTTCTGACTGCCCCAGCTGTGATACATCGCCATCGGACGCTGTGTCAGCGCATGAAGGGGATAGTCATCTTCGTTATCGACAGTGGCCGTTGGATACCAAATGGGCAGCGGACTCATCACGCGTTTCAATTGATCCCGCATGTTTTCGGGGGGTTGATGATCCCCAATGCCGTGTGCCGCATTGTTGAATTTCTGCAATGGCTCAACGTATAGCTGGAACAGATAGGGTTGCGGGCTGTCGTATAGACCCGTTTCCACCGCCCAATCCTGATACTCTGTGTTCCAAGGCTTAAAGTATCCTGCGTTTTCAGGGACGTGTTTGATCCAAACGCCACCATTTTCGATATAGCGATTAATTTGCTCTGGATTGACGGGTCCGCGCCCTGTGTCATCCTCGCTGCGCCATCCTGCCAGTGGTCCGATCCCAGGTTTGCGTTCGTGGTTGATCATGTAATCGGCGTAATCCGCGTATTTCGCGCTGCCATCCTCATTCACAAATCCAGAAAGGCCCAGACGAGCACCCAAATCAACCAGCACAGATTGGAACCCACGCACATCACGATCAGGTTCAATCACAGGCCAACGAATGGCATCTGCGGCGGCATCGGCTTCGCAAATTGGGCGATCCAAAAGGCTGATACAATCGTGACGTTCAAGGTATGTTGTATCAGGCAGGATCAAATCGGCATAGGCCACCATTTCCGAACTATAGGCATCGGAATAGATGATGCGTGGAATAACGTACTCGCCGTTCTCATCCTTATCCGTAAGCATATCCATGACGGAGTTAGTATTCATTGAACTGTTCCAGCTCATGTTCGCCATATACATGAACAATGTGTCGATCTTATAGGGATTTCCTGCATGGGCGTTTGAAATCACCATATGCATCAGGCCATGCGCCGACATCGGGTTTTCCCATGTAAACGCCTTGTCAATCCGCTGAGGATTGCCCGCATCATCCAGCAACAGATCCTCTGGACCATGGACAAATCCAAGGTGTGGGCCGTTTAGCGGTGCGTTTGGTGTTGCCTTGGCGTGCGGTTTTGGATGGATTTCCGATGGTTTCGGATAGGGCGGTTTAAAACGGAAGCTGCCTGGTGTTTCAACCGCGCCCAGAATGATTTGTAATGCGTGTAGCGCTCGGCACGTTTGGAAACCGTTACCATGGGCCGAAATCCCGCGCATTGCATGGATCGACACAGGGCGTCCGATCATTTCGTCATATGTGTTTCCGCGGAAATCTGTCCATTTCTGTGGCAGGCGAATTTCCTGATCAAAGGCCACATGCGCCAATTCTGCGGCCAATGCGCGAATGCGTTTTGCCGAAATGCCGCATAGGTCTGCAACCGCCTCTGGTGCGTTTTCAGGGGATAGGAAATGTTCGATCATCTTGGTGAACACACTGGTCGCACCACCATGCGAACCGCGCAGATCAGGTTCCGCACCCAGATGATCAAAGGCAACAACATCCCCAGATTTGCGATCCACGATCAAGGGTTTGCCATTGACATCGCGCAGGAATAGTCCTGTTTCAGGATCCAATAGAACGGGCGCATTTGTGAAACGCGCCAAATATGTCAGATCAATTTTGCCTGCTTCGATCAAACAATAGATTAGGGACAAAATGAAACGTCCGTCGGTGCCAGGCGTAATGCCAACCCACTCATCCGCCACGGCGTTGTAACCTGTCCGAATTGGGTTCACCCCGATGACGCGCGCACCGCGTTCTTTGATTTTGCCGATACCCATTTTGATGGGGTTACTGTCGTGATCTTCGGCCACACCAAACAGCATGAACAGCTTTGTGTGATCCCAGTCAGGTTGGCCAAATTCCCAAAACGCACCGCCCATCGTATAAATGCCTGCGGTTGCCATGTTCACACTGCAAAATCCACCGTGTGCAGCAAAGTTTGGCGTCCCAAACATCTGTGCCCAATACCCTGTAAAGGATTGTGATTGATCACGCCCTGTGAAAAACGCTAGCTTCTCGGGTGATTTTTCGCGGAGTGGACCCAACCAGTCTGTGGCAATGCCAAGCGCCTCTTCCCACGAGATTTCCTCGAATTGACCAGAGCCACGTTCGCCAACACGTTTCAACGGGGCGCGTAGGCGGGATGGTGCAGTGACCTGCATAATGCCCGCAGACCCCTTGGCGCACAATACACCCTTGTTCACAGGGTGATCGCGGTTCCCTTCGATATAGGCGACTTTGCCGTCCTTTAGGTGGACGTTAATTCCGCACCGACAGGCACACATGTAACATGTGGTCTTGCGAATTTCGTCTGATACTTTTGGGGACGTATCAACGTAGGGTTGGTCTTTCACGTGCATCTCCTCGGGTTCATGTTGCCAATCTGATCAATCCGAGCATGGACAGACCCACCAATAGCGACAAACATATAGGGCGATAGTAGGGTTCAAAGTTGGGTGTGAACAGGTGTTTACCTGTAAAAACACCGAGTGACGTAGGGATAGTTAGGGCCGCTGCGCGCAGCATAGCGATTTTGTCCAAAACCCCAAACAAGAATAACGTTACAAAGGTCGTAATTGTTCCCAAAAACAGGAACATTACCAGAGCGGCCCGCATTTGACGCGGGTTCCGGTCGGATGACAAAACATAAAGTGCAACAACCATTCCGCCTACAGAGGCAAGGCCCGTTGCGATGCCTGCTCCGATCCCTGCGCTGACCAGTCCCGCGCGGGTGTTCAAATAGGCCAAACGCATGTTGGCCAATTGTGTCATCGCCAGAACCAATATCAGGCACAGGGCCACAGTTTGGGATAGTTCGGCAGAAACGTTTTGCGTGAAATATAGCCCAATCGGCACAGCAATCGCAGAGCCGAGCCATAGGGTTACGGCCGCGCCTTTATCGGCATCTTTCCAGCCGCCCCGTACCATCATGGCGCTGGCCACAAGTTCAAGCCACCAACAAATGGGAATCAAGGCAATCGGCGACAGGATCAGTGCCGCCGACGCCATTACAATTGCAGACAATGCAAAACCCGTGAACCCCCGAACCAATCCCGCGCAAAAACAAATCACTGCCAGCAGCGTAAATTCCGTTTGGGTCAGGGTCAGCAGCTCTTGCATGTCCTATGACTTATCCGCGATCTGAAAGCGTGACGTAGTCACGTGGCTCGGCACCGTTATACAGTGTCAGTGGACGGATCAGGATGTTTCCTTCTAACTGTTCGATGCACTGGATGATCCAACCTGGCATACGTCCGATTGCAAAAATCGGGACGTAAAGGTCCATTGGAATTCCATGCAATTGGTAAACAACACCGGAATAGAAATCCACATTTACGTTCAGGCCGTGGCGGGCATAGGGTTTCATGGCATCAACCACACCCTGCAGGATTGCGTACCATTCTGGTGCCCCCATTTCTTCGCCCAGTTTGCGAACGCCTTCGCGCATGTGGCGTGCACGGGGATCTTCGGCGCGATATACGCGGTGACCAAATCCCGTTACGGCTTCACGGTTTGCACGCTTGGCTTTAACATATGACGCGGCATTTTCTGGTGTGCCGATTTCCCGTACCATTTTCATCACGTCTTCGGCTGCACCACCATGTGCAGGACCCGCCAGTGTGGAAAGGGCCGTCACGATGGCGCCGTGCAAGTTCGCCTCGGTTCCGATTGTGACACGTGCTGCAAAACTGGAGGCATTTGATCCGTGTTCTGCGTGTAGGATAAAGTCCACATCAGCCAGCCGCGCGGCATCATCCGATGGTTTTTCACCCTTTAGCATCCATAGCCAGTTGGCCGCATGAGACAGAGTTTTGTTCGCGGCAACGGGTTCCAATCCATTGCGAATGCGATCATGCGCTGCAATGATCATGGGGACTTGGGATGTCAGTTTGATGCCGTTTTCGATGAAAGCGTCGACGGAAACATCTTGGCTTGTTGGGGTTAGGGCGGCCAGTGCAGATGTTGCTGTGCGCAAAACATCCATCGGGTGGCCGTCTTTGGTTGAGCGAATGACATCGTAAACGGATGCGGGCAATTCACGTGCGTCTTTCAGTTTCGCATCAAAATCTGCCAACTCTGCCTGTGTAGGAAGATCACCATAGATCAGCAGATAACAGACTTCTTCAAATGTGGATTGCGTGGCAAGTGCGTCGATGGAATATCCACGATAGCTGAGTGTGCCTGCCGACCCATCGATATGGCTCACGGCGGAGCGTTCGAAATAAATACCTTTTAGGCCACGGTTGATCTTGACGTTTTCGCTCATTGCTGGCTCCTTTCACAAAACGGAGGCGATATGACGGTACTTGAAACTTCGCGAGCATCTGCACGCAAAAGACCGCTAAGAGTGGTTTTTCCAGAACTTGGGGATGATGAACGCGTGACAGAGGCCGCGCGGGTTTTAGAAACAGATGGTTTGGCGCATCCAATGGGATTGTCAGATCCAACACCTGAGCAAATGGCGGCGTTGGTTGAAGGGCGCGGTATGAAAGAAGCGATCGCCAAAAGAATGTTAAATAAGCCACTGTATCGTGCCGCTGCAATGGTCGCCGCAGGCGCAGCGGATGTCATGGTTGCAGGGGCAGACAGCCCCACACGCCGCGTGATCGAGGCTGCGTCAATCGCGATTGGATTGGACGAAGGCGTACATATGCCATCATCATTTTTCCTGATGTGTTTTCCTGACGGACCCGAATTGATATTCGCCGACTGCGCGGTCAATGTTTCGCCCAACAGCGATGAATTGCTCAGCATTGCCATGGCCTCTGAGAATACCGCTGCGCGTTTGTTGGGTGCAGCCAGCGTTGCTATGTTGTCATTTTCAACGGGCGCATCTGGCACAGGCGAAAGTGTTGATTTGGTGCGCGAAGCAGCGGAGGCAGGCGGATACATCGGTCCAATCCAGGCCGATGCCGCGTTGAATGCATCAATCGCTGCGAAAAAGGGGTTGGGACAAGGGGATGCAAATGTGTTGATTTTTCCTGATCTGAACTCTGGCAACATTGCATACAAGCTCTGCCAAGAATTGGCCGGTGCCCAAGCGATTGGACCATTTTTACAAGGTTTTAAAAAACCTGTCTGTGATCTCAGTCGCGGGGCAACTGTCGATGATATTGTTGCTGGTGCCATCATTACATCCGCCATGTTTGCCGATTAAAGGCCAGGACAATTCTCGGCTGCGTCGTTCGTAGCATTTTGAATGCCGCGCCACATTCGGGCGCGGTTTATTTTCGTTCAGGGTTTGATTAAACCGCTGTTTGTTTGCGCATGTCTGCCGCGTCGATGCCAGCGACAGCCACTGGTTTCTTCATCGCGTCACGGCGGAATGGTTCACCCAATTCTTGGTTGATCATCGCTTCGATCAATGTGGTGATACCGTTTTCCATTTGGTCTTTAATCGCCTGATGCAGTGCCTCGGTCAATTCATCCATTGTGCGTGCAACAACACCCTTTAGACCACAGGCCTGTGCGATACCGGCATAGGACACTTGTGTGTCCAATTCTGTTCCAACAAAGTTGTCGTCAAACCATAGGGTTGAGTTCCGCTTCTCCGCACCCCATTGGTAGTTACGGAACACGATTTGCGTCACTGCTGGCCATTCGCCACGGCCGATCGCAGTTAGTTCGTTCACCGCGATACCAAAGGCTCCGTCGCCTGCAAAACCAACAACAGGCACATTTGGCTGACCAATTTTTGCACCAACAATCGCAGGTAGGCCATAGCCACATGGGCCGAATAGACCAGGTGCCAAATATTTGCGGCCCTCTTCAAATGCAGGATAGGCATTACCAATCGCACAGTTGTTGCCGATGTCGGACGAAATGATCGCCTCGGTCGGAAGGGCCGATTGGATCGCGCGCCATGCCATGCGTGGGCTCATCCAGTCTGGTTTGTCTGCGCGTGCACGCTGATTCCATGTTGTGCCTGGATCGTCGTCTTCGTGATCCATTGAACTAAGCTGTTGTGCCCAACGTGATTTTTTCTCGGCAATCTTTGCCTTGCGCTCGGCGCGACCATCATCACCTGCTGACTCTGATAGGCGTTCTAAAATACCATTCGCCGCTTTTGCTGCATCCGCAACGATACCAACCGTCACTTTTTTCGTAAGGCCAATGCGATCAGGGTTGATGTCAACCTGAATGATTTTCGCATCTGCAGGCCAATATTCCATACCATAGCCTGGCAAAGTTGAGAAGGGGTTCAAACGTGTGCCTAGACACAGAACAACGTCTGCTTCACTGATCAATTCCATTCCCGCTTTTGATCCGTTATAGCCCAATGGACCAGCGAATAGTGGGTGTGATCCTGGGAAAGCGTCATTGTGTTGGTATCCAACACAAACAGGCGCGTCCAAACGTTCGGCCAATGCGCGTGACGCATCAATGCCGCCTTGTGACAGAACAACACCCGCACCGTTTAGGATGACTGGGTTCTTCGCATTCGACAAAAGCTCGGCTGCCTGAAAAATCGCCTGTTCACCACCAGATGGGCGTTCAAATTCAACGATTGCAGGCAGTTCTATATCAATCACTTGTGTCCACATGTCGCGTGGGATGTTCAATTGCGCTGGTGCTGATGCGCGTTTCGCGTTCATGATCACGCGGTTCAACACCTCGCAAACGCGAGAAGGATCACGCACCTCTTCCTGATAGGCGACCATGTCTTCGAACAGTTTCATTTGTTCAACTTCTTGGAAACCACCCTGACCGATTGTTTTGTTCGCTGCCTGTGGTGTCACCAACAACAAAGGCGTGTGGTTCCAATATGCTGTTTTTACAGCGGTCACAAAGTTTGTGATACCTGGGCCGTTTTGCGCAATCATCATGGACATTTCGCCAGTTGCACGTGTGTATCCATCCGCCATCATCCCTGCGGATCCTTCGTGTGCGCAATCCCAGAATTTGATGCCCGCCTGCGGGAACAAATCTGAAATTGGCATCATGGCTGAGCCAATGATACCGAATGCATGTTCAATTCCGTGCATTTGCAGAACTTTTACAAACGCTTCTTCTGTTGTCATTTTCATGAATTTGACTCCTGATGGGCGCGTGAACCACGCGATTTTCTTTGGGTGTGTTTTAGTGTGAAACTGGTCTAAATCAGTAGGGCCAGTTTGGATTATGACACGAGTCCAGTTCGCGCAATTTCATCTGCGATCAAACTGATCCCTGTTTCAATATGCTCTTGGCCAATTGAGGAATAGGCCAAGCGATAATGCGAGGCACTTGGTGCTGTATTGGGAAAGAATGCGGTTCCTGGTTCAATCAGGACGCTACGATTTTGAAGGCGTTTTGCCAAATCCGCGGTGTCGACGTGATCTGGTGCCTTCATCCACACCGATGAACCCCCAGAGGGCGCAGGCCCATCAATCTTGAGTTTATATTTTTCAATCGCATTGTTCAGCGTTTCACGACGTGCACGATAGGTGCGGGCTGTGCGTTTGATCTGACTGTCATAATACCCCAAGCTTAGGAAATAAGCGGCGGTACGCTGAATATGACCCGGGGGATGGCGCAGAACGCTGGCTCGCAAAGCGCGCGCTTCGCGAATAAAGGGGGCAGAGCCAACCAAGTACCCCAAACGCAAGCCCGGAAAAAGCGATTTGGAAAAACTGCCAACATAAATAACGCGACCATCTGCATCCAGCGACTTTAAGGCAGGCGAAGGGGTGGTGGTGTTTGCGATTTCAAATTCATAATCATCCTCGACGATCAAGGCATCTAAATTTGCCGCGCGATCCAGTAAAGCTTTACGACGCTCAAGCGGCATGGTTTGGTTTGTGGGGCATTGGTGACTGGGGGTTGTGAAGATCACAGATGCAATGTCAGGAATCTCATCGGGTACCATTCCCCTTGCGTCCACATCTACGGGATGAATATAGCACCGTGATTGGTTTAGAATTTCAAGCAGCGCTGGATAGCACGGATTTTCGATGACCGCCGTCCTGCGCTGTGTCAACAAAACCTGAGACGCGAGCCACAGCGCATTTTGTGCGCCAAGGGTCACCAAAATCTGATCTTCTTGGGCAAAGATACCCCGCCGCGGCAGTGTGTGACGGGCGATGAATTCAAGCAACATTGGGTCATCGCGATCAAAGTGATCGCTGGTTAAGGCGGTAAAGTCTTTGGCACCCAATGCACGAATGGCGCATAATCGCCAGTTCGCGTGATCGAACAGGGTTGGGTCGGATTGCCCATAGATGAAACGGTATTTGTAACGCGCCCAATCTTGGGGTTTTTTGATTGGATCTCCTTCCGCAAACCGTTGTCCGATTGCCCGCCCCCAATCAACACGATCTGGGGCTTGTATCTTTGCCTCAAATGGGGGCGTTTCGGGGGCGGTGTCAGAAACATAATACCCCGATCTATCCTTTGACGTCAGATAATCGCTTGCTAGTAGTTCGGTATATGCCAGTGTCACTGTTATGCGGCTGATGCCTAGGTGAGAAGCAAGTTTGCGTGTCGATGGGAGCTTTTCACCTTTGCGGAATTGGCCAGACAGAATGCCCTGCGCAATAGTTTGTTGCAACCGGGCTTGCAGGGTGCCACTGTGCTTCGGATGAAGGATGAAACTTTCAACTGGTATCGCCATATCTCATAGTACTGGATCTATTGTGGTTGGTAAACTGGCATTATATTCTTTTGTTTAGACCATCTGGGCGTAAATCGTTTGCAGTTGAATCGCATTTTAGATCGTGAAAGTTTCCAAAAACCAGGATTGATGAAGCGTATAAGCGATCACTTTTCCGTGAATACGAGAATTCTTTTAGAGCCGCTTGCCGAGCTTGAGGCCGAGAAACGGCATCAAAACCCAGGTGATGTACGTGGTATGTCGGGGCCATTTGACTATGCATTTTTTGGTCGCGGTTACTCGATTAATGAGGAAAACGGGAATCGCGAAATTATACCTGATGGCCTGCATCTAATGATCCGCCCGTCCTTTATGTGGCGTGATGGTTATTGGATTGAGATGGTTCGTTTTTTCAACAAAGACGGTGCACAGGTTATGCATGGATTTGACTCGAGTGCGTAGGGCATGAAACGATCTAATCTGACGCCTATGAAAGTGCGCGAATATCTTGGTTTGTTGCTGAATTCCTCGGAGTCGATTTCGTTCCTATGTGCGACGCATATTCCAAACACTGTGATTGGCATCGATCATTTGGGCACTCGAACATGGCCGATGCATGGATTTTTGTCTGGGTGGTGTTTGGTGGTGAGCTCGGCAAACTCAATCGGTAGAACCGTGGTTCCAAGTATCCTGCAACCGTTGGAGCAGGACACCAAGACAATTTTAGAGGCTGCGCGGTTGAGTGGTTTTCGGAGTCTCTAGGAAGTGCCGCGCAAATATCATGAACATCTTAGTTCGGCTGGTATATGATCAGCCGAACACCTTGGTCAGCGAACGATCAACAGCTTCGGTGATTTCATCGATGTCATCGGGAGTCGCGATCAGTGCTGGGCTAAAACATAGCGTATTGTTGTACCCAGGGATTGAACGGTTGGTTGCACCGATTAAGACGCCTTGTGCGGCACAATCTGCAACAACCGCTTGGACCAGCTTTTCTTCTACAGGGTCTTTTGTTGCGCGATCTGTAACCAATTCGGCACCACAGAATAGGCCTTTGCCACGCACTTGACCAATCGCGGCGTGTTTTTCCGACAGGGCGTTCAAATTGTCGATCATGCGTTCACCCATCTTAAGGGTATTATCCAGCAGGCCTTCTTCTTCGATGATGGCCATATTTTCAATCGCCGCCGCGGGACCCGCGGTACATCCGCCAAATGTCGAGATGTCACGGAAATAGTTCATTGGATCGCTTGCATCGTCCTTAAACAATTCAAACACATCCTCTGACGTGACCAAGCATGCAATCGCGGCATAGCCAGATGCAACACCTTTGGCCATTGTCACCATATCGGGTTTCACGCCATAGTTTTGGTACCCAAACCATGTACCTGTTCGACCAACGCCACACACGACTTCATCGATGTGCAATAGGATATCGTATTTTTTGCAGATTTCTTGCACACGCTCCCAATAACCCTCTGGTGGGGTGATGACGCCGCCTCCTGCAGTAACAGGTTCAAGGCACAGACCGCCAACTGTATCTGGACCCTCGGCAAGAATGACTTCTTCAATGGCGTCCGCTGCGCGACGACCATATTCTTCACCGCTCAGATCCCATTGCGCACGATATTCCAAGCAATGTGGTACGCGCACGAACCCAGGAGTAAATGGGCCGTATTGTGCGTTGCGTTCGTCCTGTCCGCCTGCAGATAGAGTTGCGATTGTTGTTCCATGATAATCGCGCTCACGATATAGAATTTTGTGCTTTTTCCCACCATAACGTTTGTGGGCGATTTGACGGATCATTTTAAATGCTTTTTCGTTCGCCTCTGAACCCGAGTTACAGTAATAAACGCGGCTCATCCCGGGCATTTTTTCGATCAGTTTTTCGGCAAAAATCGCGCCTGGAATAGAACCTGCGGCACCAGCGAAGTAGTTCATTTTGATCAATTGATCGCGAACTGCGTTTGCAATGCGCTCGCGTCCATAGCCGACGTTCACGGTCCAAACACCGCCAGAAACAGCGTCAATGTGTTCTTTGCCTTTCTGATCCCAGACGCGCATACCTTTGCCTTCGACGATGATGCGAGGTTCGCCAGTCTCCAGCGGCTTGTGCTGCAATAGGTGGTGCCACACGTGTGCGCGGTCCGCCTCAATCACATGGGATAGGTCGTTTTCACGTATCAAGGTATTCATTGTCTAAGCCTCCAGAATCCGCGCAGCGCGCGACAATAAGATTTGATATTTCTGATTTCAAAGTTGTGGAAATTATAGGGCCAGAATCTTCATACCTATAGATCCAATTCAAAGGATGGATTGCCTCAACTGGGGTCCCTGTGGAATGGTTCCACAACAGATATCGCGTGAAATGGTTTTTGTAAGGTGCTAGTTTCTCATCAAAAACTTCAAAAAAGGGATTGATCTTAAGCACGCAATCGGGTCGGATCGTATCGTAAACATGCGTCAATGCAATGCATGTTATGACTTCATCATGGCGCGCGCTGCGTGTCGCAAATAGGGAGATTTATGATGAAATTCACGAAATCATTACTTAAAACAAGCGCTGCAGTTGCGTTGGTAGCAAGTGCACAAGCCGCAGTGGCAGGTGGCCACGGTGAAATCACCGTAGGCTACTTCTTGGAATGGCCGATGCCATTTGAATATGCCAAGCAAATGGGCACATACGACGCAGAAATGGGTGTCAAAGTAAACTGGGTAAGTTTTGATACAGGTACTGCGATGAGTGCGGCCATGGCCTCAGGCGACGTACAAATTTCTGTCAGCCAAGGTGTTCCACCTTTCGTTGTTGCTGCATCAGCGGGTCAGGATCTTCAGATCCTAGATGTTGCAGTATCGTATTCAGACAATGACAACTGTGTTGTGTCATCTGGTCTAGAAATCGACAAAGATAGTGCAGGCGAATTGGCCGGCAAAAAAGTTGCTGTTCCACTGGGCACAGCGGCCCACTACGGCTTCTTAAAGCAAATGAGCCACTTTGGTGTTGATGTTGGTAGCCTTGAGGTTGTTGACATGGCGCCTGCAGAAGGTGCAGCGGCGCTGGCACAGGGTTCAGTTGACATGTCATGCGGTTGGGGTGGTGCACTTCGTCGTATGAAAGAGCACGGTAACGTATTGTTGACAGGCGCAGAGAAAGAAGAGTTGGGCATCTTGGTGTTTGACGTCACTTCAGCGCCAGCAAACTTTGTCGCAGAGAACAGTGATCTTGTATCAGCATTCTTGAAAGTTACAGCAGATGCCAACGCCATGTGGAACAAAGGCGGCGACAGCGCGGCAGCGATGGTTCCAGCGATTGCCAAAGACTCAGGTATGTCTGAAGATGATACAGTGGCGACAATGTCAACATTCGTGTTCCCATCAGTTGAAGATCAGCTATCAGCAAAATGGCTTGGTGGCGGTGCGCAAGAATTCATGAAAGGCGTTGCAGACGTATTTGTGAATGCGGGAAGCATCGATTCTGCACTAGGCAGTTATGCCGGCAACGTAAACACAGGTCCATTGGCTGCTGCGGGCAACTAATCTGACCATATTCTGAGGCCGCGGGGCGTGTCCCGCGGCCTTTTCTATACCTACCTTTTAAAATTTGAGCGTCCCTTATGACCACTGATCATGGATTGAATATAAACAATCTTTCGATGCGCTTTGATTTGCCAAATGGCGGATCGGTACAGGCGTTAAAGAACGTAAACCTACATTTAAAAAGCGGTGAGCTGATGTCGGTTCTAGGTCCATCTGGATGCGGGAAAACCACACTTTTGAACATTATCGCGGGCTTTTTGGCACCGACGGAGGGGGAAATCCAACTGAATGGATCAACCGTCACAGGCCCAAGCGCAGAGCGTGGCATGGTGTTCCAACAAGGCGCATTGTTTGAATGGATGAGCGTGCGTGAAAATGTTGGCTTTGGTCCCAAAATGAAGGGAATACCCAAAGGTGAAATCCGTGAAACCGTTGACCACTTGTTGGACACTGTGGGTTTGGGTGATTTTAAAGAAAAAGCCGTTTACGAACTTTCAGGTGGTATGCAGCAGCGTGTGGCATTGGCCCGCTGTTTGGCAAATGAACCTGATGTGATCCTAATGGACGAACCGCTTGGCGCACTCGATGCCCTGACACGCGAAAAGATGCAGTCGCTGGTTTTGAAACTTTGGAAAGAAACGGGCAAAACTATTATCCTGATTACCCACTCAGTTGAAGAAGCATTGTTGCTGGGTGAGCGTTTGTTGGTTATGGCACCTCGACCTGGGCGTATTCATCGTGAATACCGTTTGCCCTTTGCTGATTTGGGTGTCGACCAAGATTTACGCGAAGTCAAAAAACACCCCGACTATGCCGAAAAGCGGGAAGAGATCCTATCTATGATTTGGGATATGGAAGAAGAGATTATGGGCCGTATGGAGGCGCAGTCATGAACATTTTCACGCAGCTAATAAGTGAGCTTTTCAATGTCCTTGCAACATTCGTGATGGTGCTGCCGTACCTTATTAGCTACGTGCTGTTGATCATGCTGACCTTGGGTATTTGGCGGATTGTGCGGCGATTTATGACACCAAAGCAAGATTTTGGTGCGCTGAAAACGGTAACATTTGGCGATGAAAGTGCGGTGACATCAAATTCCGCGGCCTCGGTCATTTCAATTGTTTTGATCTTTGTCTTATGGGGATCATTTACGGGGTCCCGTTGGTTGCCCAGCGTGTTGCATATGCCAGGCGCATTCCAGGGCGCGACAGGATTTTCCTATACGATTGAGCTTCCCGATGGATTAACACAAGATGCGACGGTGGATGTCGTAGTGTTTGGCGCTGGTGAAACCCCGCCAAAGATTTTGGTCGACGAAGGTGCACAGTCTGCAAAGAATGATGGCGTTGCAATTCAAGCATATCGGAACAAACTGCTGAAATGGGATGCCAATGATGAGGTTAGCCGTAAAGACGGGGCTAAAATCATTGCCGTTGAAGGACAGGCAATCTCACCAGGTGGTGAGGTATTTGTTCCAAATTTGCGTATTGCTGTGACCCCCAAGGGAACACTGAACATTGAACCTAACAAAGGTGTGCAAATGGAGCCGATCTGGCTTCCGGCGCCCGAAGCTGTGAAGGACCGTTTGGTTGAAATCGCAACAGCGGGTTTCAAGAACTTTATGCTTGTCGAACACTTGGGGTATTCACTATTCCGTGTTGTTGTTGGTTTCTTTTTTGGCGCGCTTGTCGGTATTCCACTTGGGTATGCGATGGGACTGTCTGATTGGTTTCGCGGATGGTTCGACCCAATCGTTGAATTCATGCGCCCTGTTCCACCGCTTGCGTTGATCCCTCTCGTGATTATTTGGGCGGGCATTGGTGAAGTTGGGAAAATCATCCTGCTATTCTTGGCGGCGCTTTGGATCATGGCAATTGCAGCACGTGCGGGCGTATCGGGTGTGCGCATTTCAAAGGTGCATGCGGCCTATTCATTAGGCGCGAGAAAATGGCAAATCATGCGCTACGTGATCGTGCCCAACAGCTTGCCCGAAATCTTTACCGGCGCCCGGGTTGCGATGGGGGTGTGTTGGGGAACCGTTGTGGCCGCGGAATTGGTGGCTGCGGAAAAAGGGGCAGGCATGATGATCATGGTTGCGTCAAAGTTCCAGCAAACTGACGTTGTGATCTTGGGCATTATTCTGATTGGTGCGATTGGTTTTGCGAT
>Ga0213864_10000504_pt1 | contig 17507 bp, 17 predicted proteins | sample PICome_5_FD_160078 | JGI IMG/M metagenome (GOLD analysis project Ga0213864, IMG submission 160078) | Coastal seawater microbial communities near Pivers Island, North Carolina, United States - PICO247 | ecosystem: Environmental > Aquatic > Marine > Coastal | place: USA: North Carolina... | reverse complement strand
AGATGGCGAGAACATCTCGTTTGATGTCCACAATCAAACGCAATTCTGGAATGGATACGATGCTGCTGTAACGATTGCTGCTCACGATACGACAGACTTGTTCCTCTGGTCAAAGCGATTCGATGAGGAGGATCAGTTACGCTTCACGTGGTTGGTTTCTCCACGTACGATTGAAGGACGTCTCCCCTGGTTGCCCTATGCTGCCTTGGTTGCTGGTGTTGTTACAATCGTTGCCATGATGGGCATTCTTGGTCGTGAAGGAATTGGACCATTGGCTAATCTCATGTACGACAAAAATCTCCGGTATGAAGAGGAATAGAGGCGAAGCCTTCTAATCGGTTTGATTCGAGCAAGCATTCGGAGGGTGAGCCATGGGTGACGATTCAGTACGTATTGACCCGTGGAGCAGCAATCAATCCACGGATTATGCTCGCATCATCGACCAATTTGGTCTGTCTTCCCTCGATGGATTGGATTTGCCCAATGCGACCAAGTTGCATCGACGTGGTATTGTCTTCGCACATCGAGACCTTGACGTCATCCTCGGCGCACATCAACGCAAGGAAAAGTTTGGTGTCTTGACTGGTTTGATGCCGAGTGGGCGAATGCACCTTGGGCACTCAATGGTGATTGAACAAGTTCGTTACTATCAGGAGATGGGTGCCGATGTGACCATTGCTGTTGCAGATCTTGAATCACAGGCCACTCGGGGTGTGTCCTTGGCCAAGGGTCGTCAAATTGCTCGAGAAGATTATGTTGCCAATTATGCTGCTCTAGGACTTCTTTCCGATTCCACTGAGGTCTATTTCCAATCGCAGCGACCAGCAGTTCAACGTCTTGGCTTCCAGCTTGGAAAGCGTACAAACTTGAATGAATTTGAATCGATTTATGGGTTCGGAGGAGAGACGAATCTTGCTCACGTTCAGGCTCCTATGGTGCAAGTCGGTGATATCTTACATCCACAATTGGACGAGTATGGAGGCCTTCGCCCCATTGTCGTTCCTGTTGGTGTCGACCAAGATCCACATCTTCGATTGACACGTGGGTTGGCTGGTAAGACCAACTGGTTCAACGTTGGCCCAGGGAAGCGCAGTGGTGCTCAGGTTCGTCTTTCTGTTCAGGATGAGAACGCAGAAGCATTGGGTCAAGCACCCAACGGCCGAGTCGATCGTGCTCGGCGTCAAGCGGTCTTCGATGGTATTGTTTCCAATCTTGAAGGCATGGGCTTCTCCGACATTATGTCCAATCCAAAGGAAGGTATGGTCAATGTTCCAAGTGCGACGTCGCAAGACATTCATCGTATCCGAATGCAGATGCTTTCCTATGAGCGCTCGCTTGGTGGTCAAGGTCTCCTTGCTCCATCATCGACCTATCACCACTTCGCTGTTGGTTTGACCGGGGATAAGATGTCGAGCAGTCAGCCAAAGACGACCATCTTCCTCGATGATGACATCGCTGTCGTCGAGAAGAAAATCAAGCGAGCCTTTTCTGGTGGTCAACCAACCATTGAGGAGCATCGCCGTATTGGTGGGAATCCTGACATCGATGTTGCCTATCAGTACATGATGTATTTCTTTGAGGATGATGATGCATATTTGCAAGAGATCAATCAACAATACCGGGCAGGTTCACTCCTCGCAGGTGAGATGAAGCAACTGTGCATTGACCGTGCAACGGCTTGGTTATCGAATCATCAAGAGATGAAGGATCAAACCGCTCACTTGGTTGATGAGTTCTTTGCCGCAGACCTAAGCTGAGAAGACAGCAGGATCAGGTCCAACTGGTAGCGAGTCGATTTCCGCTTGGGTCAAGTCACGGTCAATGGCTCTGTCATGGAGAATCTGTGAAAGGCCGTGTGGGTCGAGAAGTTCGATCTTGAGTCCCATTCCTTCCCGACCAGCATTTTGCAACCTGTGAAGCATATGCATGAGGATTTGTTGATTCTCGGGTTCATCATCACCAATATCGTTTGAGACCATTTTGACGATGTCAATAAAACGTACCAAGAGTCCTTCCATGTTGGTCACAAATCCAGTTGCTGCACTTCCTGGATTGACTTCGAGGTCAAGTTCTGGGATACAGACAGTGCATGATGAAGAGCGAACAACTCGAACAGACAAATCATCTTCTGATTCGATCTCGAACGACCAACCGCCTGGCTTGCGTCCTTCTGCAGGGATGAAATCCGTTTGTCGCCAGCCACATGAGTGGCATAGAACAGTGACTTGGGTGTGCTCTCCAAAATAGGGGATTTCATCCACGTGAGCAATCATGCGCAGATTGTCTTCATCGTGACACATCGGACACGGCATTTCGATAACTTGTTCTTCCATTAGACTCCACCTGACCAACTCGCTTCATCGTTGAAGGCTTCGTCTTCAAGACCACTGATTCCAACACATCCTGGTGGCAAGAGCATGACTCGAGTTCCAGTAATTTGTACGATTTGACCGCCCATGTCCATTTCTATAAATCGGTGAAGGCGGGCAAGGACGGTCTCGACTTCATGCTCTCGATTCATCAAACGAGCCATTTCAACAAGGGCGGCATCACCATCACTGACCCAGTCGAGTAGTGTGTCGATGCCTGTCATATCGTAGAGTGTTGCTCGATGAAGAACCAATCCCGTATTGTTCATGGGAATGGGTGGATTGGGGAACATCTTGCCGAGATCGTGGTAAATTCCGGTTCTTGGCTGAGGGATTGGTTGCTGCGTACTTGTCGCCGCAGCGCTTGGCATCGTGAATGTACGCAACGGTTTCGATTCTGATGGTTTTTCTTCCACTGGTTCTGGTTGAGGTGAGAGGTCAATCATTTCTGGAACACTCTCTGCATCAGCAGGCTCTTGGTTGATGAAATCATCAAGAGAGAACTGTCCCTCATCGCGTTGCGAGGAACGTTTGCGTGCCATGAGCGAGGCTACCCTCGATGGCTCAAGAAGGCTTTCTTTCTTGAACGCACCAAATCATCGTTTTCAATCGTCGAGTTGATAAGGGGGCTTCACTAGGACAGACTGCTTACCCCACGGTTCATATGGGGTGGCGAGTTGGTGATATCATGGAAGCGCAAGATGGTGTATTGAAGACTGGAACCAGTACCGTAGGAATCACATTCAATGGCGGAGTCGTTGTTGGAGCCGATCACCGAGCCACCATGGGACACTTCATCGCTAACAAAAGCGTCCAGAAGTTGTTCAAGATTGGAGACAATCTTGCGCTAACCACAGCAGGTCTTGTTGGACACGCCCAATCCCTTTCACGAACCCTCGCTGCAGAGGTTTCTCTGTTCGAGCTCCGTCGAGGACAAAACATGACTGTGAAGGGTGCTGCAACATTTACTGCAAACATCCTCTCTGGACGTCCACACTGGGTTCAACTCCTCATCGTTGGCGTTGATCCAGACGGTTCTCACGTCTACTCGATCGATTCGGCAGGTGGATCCATTCCTGATGTCTACTGTGCGACAGGATCTGGTTCTCCGTACATGTACGGTGTCCTTGAAGATGGATTCTCAGAAGGCATGAGCCGAAACGATGCTGTTGCATTGGCAGCACGTGCGCTCAACGCCTCCGGTCAGCGTGATGCTGCATCCGGAAACGGCATGGATCTTGCCGTCATTACTGCTAAAGACGGATATGTTCCCGTGGAACAATCCGAAATTGATGCCATTCTCAAGAAGAAGTGAGCATCGTTTTCCTCCCGCGGCGTTGCCGTATTCCTTTGGATATGCGTAGCGTGCGATGTCGCGGTAGGAGATGAGATAATGCGATTGACGTTTAAGGAAATCAAAGATGAAATTAGTAAGATTGTACCTCGTAACATCGAGTACAACGTTGACCTCGAAGCTGGCGACATTGCCATCTTTACGAAAGACTTCGAACCGTTCATTTCAAACGATGGATTGGCTGGAAAAATTTCGAAGAAAATCAAGCGACGAGTTGTCATGCGTCCTGAACCTGATATGGTCATGGACAAAGAGGATGCAACTGCAGTCATCATGGATCTTGTACCCGAATCTGCGAACATCTCTGAATTGTTCTTCGATCCTTGTATTTGGAAGGTCATCATTCAGTGCGAGAACCCATCAGACGCTGTTGGCCGCCGTGGTTCAATCGCCAAGGAGATTCGAACATCAACGGGATGGGAAGTCTCTGTTGAGCGCACGCCTCCGATTCTGTCTAAGACTGTGAGAGACATCCGAGGCTATCGAGAAGCGAACGCTGATGAGCGACGTAAACTCTTGCGGGACTTCGGATTGAACATCCACAGGCCAAAGCGACCAGGTTCGACCTGGGCTCGAGTCACTGCTCTCGGTTCCTATCAAGAAGTCGGTCGTGCTTGCCATTTCGTGACAACGAACGAATCTCGAATCATGATCGATGTTGGTGTCAACATTGCATCGGATACCGATCCAATGCCGTACTTCACTGCTCCTGAGGCTCTTCCACTTGAGCAAATTGATGCTGTTGTCTTGACCCACGCTCACCTCGATCATGCGGGAATGCTTCCTGTCTTGTTCAAGTATGGTTACCGTGGTCCGGTCTTCTGTACACCTCCAACCCGTGATTTGATGCTTCTCCTGCAGACCGACTATCTCAAAGTCGGTGGTGCAGAAGGAAAGCGTGCACCTTACGACATGGAAGACATTCGCATGTGCATGCGCCACGTTGTTGATGTCGATTGGAACCAAACCACTGACATCGCACCAGATGTGAAGATGACCTTTTCGAACGCAGGGCATATTCTTGGTTCATCGGCCGTTCATCTCAACATTGCAGATGGAAAGCACAACATCGTGTTCTCTGGCGATCAAAAGTTCGAGAAGTCTTGGTTGTTTGATGCTGCCAACACACGATTCCCTCGCTGTGAAACATTGGTTATCGAATCAACATATGGCGCTGCTGGCGATTATCAACCGTCTCGAGAAGAAGCCAATCAGGAATTGCAAGATATTGTGACAAGAACACTTCAACGAAATGGAAAACTCATTTGTCCTGTGTTTGCTGTTGGTCGTTCACAAGAAGTGATGATCGCTATCGACGACTTGTTCCGCTCTGGGGCTGTCAAGCCTGTGCCAGTATGGCTCGATGGAATGATTCAGGAAGCGACAGCCATTCACGCCAGCCACCCGAATTACCTAACATCTTCATTGAGGAAGTCGTTGCAACAGAACGATGGTGAAAATCCATTCACAAGCCCATGGTTCCGCAGTGTTGAGGGTGCTGAACGACGTGAAAGCATTGTCATGGATACAAGCCCGTGCATTGTTCTCGCAACATCAGGAATGCTCAACGGAGGGCCGGTCATGAATTACTTCCAGAATTGGGCGCATGAAGAACGCAATTCGCTTTGTTTCGTAGGATATCAGGCCGAAGGTACGCTTGGTCGACGTCTCCAGAAAGGATTCGGTGAAGTTCCTATGCAGATTGACGGCCGCACTGAAATCGTCAAGATCGGTTGTGAAATGGCGACCATTGATGGATTCAGTGGTCATTCAGATCGACGCCAATTGCTTGCATTCGTAGATTCAATGAATCCAAAACCTCGGAACATCATCTGTCACCACGGAGATTACTACAAGTGCAGTGAGTTAGGAAAAGAACTTCGTGACAAGTATCGTTGTCGAACCTATGCCCCAAAGAATTTGGAAACCGTTCGAATTCTCTAAATCAGAGAATCGGGATATCGTATTCGCTCTGCGTTATGTCGGGTAGGTCGTCCTTGTCCAATGCTTCATGATGATAGGCATGATTCTGTTGAATCGCTCCTGGTGTACTGTTTGGTTTTGATGTTGGTTCTGCATCAAACATCATGTATCCAAATCCGGCAAGGACGGAAATACCGATCAAAGGAATGGCCATTAACTCGGAATCACTGTTTAGTAGCATGATGATGGCCAAGATAAACAACCCAACGGTTGCGAGCAGCAAGAGCATCCTTGACGCCTTGGCCATGAACGCTCGATAGGTTCTATTCTGATAGCGTTTCGTGTTTTTTGTGTAAATATTACCATGTTGTTCAAGAACCGCATGGCCTTGTTAGGGATTATGGCAGGTGCTGAGGGAAGTTCGAAATCCGCACGTGGTTGGTTGATGACAGCGGTCTCACCGTGGGGTGAAAATGCAGAGGATGCCTTCGACCAAGGTTTGGTCGAATTGGGTTTGGGTGACGCTCGACTCATTCAAGTTCAAGGTGCTATGCTTCCACTCGGATTCAACATCGTTCCTCCAGAACCACTTCCAATGGGTTCACTTGTCGAATGTCACTTGGCTACGGCCTTTGCCTGGAATGGATCAACAGCATGTGCAGGTGTTGGATATGCGATGTGTCAGACTCCAGAAGGAGACGAATGTGCGATTGTGGCCAGTATCACAACGGAAGCCGATTACGAAGAAACGGTTCTCTTGCTTCGTCGCAACATTCAACGTCGACTTGCTTCACGTGACCTCGAAGTTCTTTCGTTCGATGTTGCTGTGGATGAGGTTACTGCAGGGCAAGATCACCACGGCGTCGCTATCGCAGCGTTGATTCTCCCTGATTCACTTCGGATGGCAGGTCGTGGCCGAACCGGTCCAATCCGTGGTGGACTCACTCGCTCAGCCGAACCGGAAAAGAAGCGTGTTGATACCAAGGCGCCTGCTGCACCAGCACTTCGTCCTGGTGCTCGTCGTGGTAATGATGGTCCAGATTTCAGTTTGTGAATCTTCATAATCTGTTGACAGAAAGTTAACCCATGGCAGGAACATGGTCGGTTGTTCGGTGTCCTGCCTGTCGTAATTGTCACGGAACTCGTGGACAACCTCGTCAATGTCCTCATTGTGGCCAGCCACTACCATCGACGACACCGATCCTTGCAACAGCAGAAACCTCGGCTCAACTTAGGATTGAGGTAGCATTAGCCAACACGCCTGAGGAATTGCGGGATGAACTTCGAAAGAAGCTTGAAAAGATGGACGAACCGCTTATCGCATCCTCCTCATCCTCTCCACGAGCCATTTATGCAGCTATTCAAAAAGCGGTAGGAGTGGATCTGATTCTCCGCAGAGAAGATGTCCAATCCATCTTGGAAAAACTCGGCTCAGAACTCCTTGTCGACGACCTGCTTGAAAAGATGGAATTGGATGGAACACTCGTTCGTCAGCGTGATGGAACGTGGCTTCTTCTTGAGTGAAGTTCATAGGGAGAACCACGTCCCCCAACTCAAGGGCGTATGGGTTAGTTTGGCCTATACTCGGGGCTTTGGGAGCCTTGGACCCAAGTTCAAATCTTGGTACGCCCACCAACTATTCGACGCATAGCAAGGCGGTCAAGCCTGTGTGCAATCCACCAGGCGAAGGGAAGTCCGAGCAAAGTAATTGGTTGTTGAACTGCGACGATGGCGAGCGCATATCCCGAGATGTAGAACAAGAACGAGAGCAGCATCCATGTTGAACCAAACAGGTGCTTGAACGCTCTTCGATGGTGCTCAACGGTCATCATGGCTCCAACAGAAAGAAAGAATCGAAGGGGCTGAATTCCCGATTGTTCCTGAGCATAGACGGCCTTGACAGGAACATCCGTTACTCTCCATCCTTGACTTGAAAGATGAATAAGCCAGTAATTTGGATAACCATAACCCTTCCAAGAATGCTCCCAGTTCCACTGGCGAAGGAGTTGCGATGATGTGGCTGTGAATCCACATTGAGGGTCAGTCACAACACGTCCGCTGGCAAGTGTGGTTAGCCAACCGAGGATTCGAGATGCACGTCTTCTTTTCCTTGGCATTTGTTCAATATCCGAGAATGTTGACATCCGGTTCCCTTTGACATGATCAGCCTCATCGGCGAGAATCGGTTGCAGAACCGCTGAAAGATCGTTCGGATCCATCTGTCCATCACCAGCCATTACCACACTCACGAATGGATGTTCAATCGTCTTCAGTAGATGTTGATGGCCAAGATCAATCGCTGCTCCAACGCCAAGGCCTGTTGTCTGTAGAATGGTCACTTTGGCTCCTGAAGAAGCACTGCTTGCTCTCTCGTAGGTCGCATCACTCGAACCGTCATCAATGACGATAGCGTGATCAACAAAGGATGGAAGTGTTTCCAACACTCGTCCAACATGCGCTTCTTCGTTTCGTGCTGGGATGACGATACCGATCGTATGCCCTCCCATCATGTCCCAATGCAAATCTCCTCAGCAAAAAGGCGTTGTGAGGCGAACAGGTGAGGGAGAATTGAAAGCCAAGACGTTGAGCAGCAATCGTGGCGAACATCCCTCTTCGCATCGTTGGCATCGGTTGCAACATCGAACTGCGTGTTGTTTCCTTTCTCACGCGTGCTCGACAAGCAACAAATGATGTCGTTTTCATTGACCTTGGGTCTGAAGATGAGACCGCAATTCTGGTTGAAGAAGTAGGATGCAAAGTACTCACTTCTGAGAATTCTGACATTCTCGCCGTATCCCAATGTCTCAAAGAATCGGGTCTTGAGCCAGCTGAAAATTACCTCTTCATCCACATCAATAAACAGTGGTCATTACGGGAGTTTCCACTTCATTTGAATCGTTCTCGAGAAAACTGGGATGTCTACATAGGACTTGTTACAACAGCCGATGGTGAAGTAAACCGACCCAGTAAAAGCCTCCTTGGAACATCGAACTTCCAACATGCTTCGGTAAGCCATCAAGGGTTGGAAGAGTTGATCTCTGCGGATGAGGATGCAACAGCACATGACCTGTCGGATCAATTGCGTGTACGTGTCATCGAGTCAACGACACTTCCTTCGTTGCCACAAAGGGAGTCCCTTGCAACAGCATCACGTTTTGCACAATTGTTCATCTGGATGATCGAATCAAGGCACCCTCTGTTCCTGTTCGGAATTCCAGGCATTGTACTCTTCGTTCTGGGGTATCGTCTCTCAGGTGGTGTCGTTAGTACGTTTACGGAACTTTCCACTGAATCGATTGGTGTCACGTTGCTGACAATTGCCATGACATTGTTTGGACTCTTTGCCATGATGATTGCCGTCATTCTCTACATCATGGGGAAGCAAGTCGAACAGGTTCAAGCACAGTATGATGAGCCAAGAGGAGGTCTGTGAATGCGTGGACTTGTTTGTCTTGATATGGATCGTGTTCTTGTTGACCACCTCTCTACATGGCAATTCGTTTACGACCGCCTTGGTATCAACAACGATGAATCGTTCAGTCTTTACAACCAAGGATTACTGGATGAATGGGATTGGATCAAACTCGATATTGCACTCATCAAGAACAGTTGGAGAGATCAACATGGAACTGAGATAACAGATGCTGATTTACGAGCCTGTATGGAAGGTATGCCGATGATGAAGAACTATCAGCATCTGATTCAATCACTTCTTGACGATGGCCATCACGTAGCCATAGTAAGTGGTGGCTTACACCAAACCGCTCGTGACATTTCATGCCTTTTCCCAAGCGAAAAGAAGTGGCAGCGACGTTGGGGTGGTATTGACCGTCACACCTCCTCCAAATTGGCCAAAGGATACGACACTCAACTCCACGTTTTCACCAATGGTTGGACGACAGGTTCAGGACAAACCGATGGTTCGTTGCTCGTCCAAGATTACGGACGCTATCAAGTACAAATGGATGGGAAAGGTGCCTTAGTGCGTATGTTGCGCCGTCGATTGAATGTTGATCCTGAACATGTTATCGCAGTCGGTGATTCAGCAGGCGATATTGGAATGTTTGAAGAAGCGGCTCACGCCATTTGCTTCAACCCATGGGATGAGCGACCCTATGCGCACGCAAATGAAATCATTCATGAAAAAGACTTGGCGATCGTTTTGGAGTCATGTCGAACCTTCTTTGCATTGCGAGGGGGCAGACAATGAGCGATGAATCGAGCTTTCAGAAGATTCGCAACAACCCTCTCTTCAAGTCCTTTCTTTTCTATTCAGCATTTCGAGCCGTCTACGGTTTTGGAATCCTCTTATTTGCATATTTCTTTGCAACTTCAACAGAGGCACCATGGTGGGCAACAATTCTCATTTTCATTGCTTCTATGATTTTCTCGAGAGTTCTCTTTAGATTCATTAAGTCGAAGACAGGTCGTTCTGAATCGCCTTCAGAATAATATATGAGTTTGTGAAGTTTAAACCATGAGCAACATCGATGACTTTCTAACAAGTATTTGTACGAATTGTGGCTTCCTATTAGGTGAATTCATTCCAGGTATGCCTTGCCCGCATTGTGATGAACCAATGCTATGAAACGGATACGCCGTGCTCCTTGAATGTATCAAGGACGTACTTCAATGTCGGCTCGTTGAGCAATTCAGGTGAGTAAATTCCGCTTTCAAGTCCGCAATATTCAGGTCCTTTTGTTGCGAACAGGGATGTTAGAGCATAGGTCACAAGGCCCGTGGTTCGTGCCATTGAACCATCCCCGTCTTGTCCATAATCGACAATGGTCCACTCTCTTACCTCGTTCTTGGCTTGACATCGTACTTTCATCCATGTGAATTCTGGACGGTTCGTATCGAATGTCAAAGCTTAAAGGAGATCCTCCTCCGGAGTGTCCTCTCCCTCAGACAACCAGCGATCTACATGTTGTGGCCATCGAACGGTGTATTCTGCCATATTCGTTGCATCGATGGTTGAAAGCACACTACGTAGCCCATCCGTCAGAAATGCATCCATTCCGTCTGTCCCTTCGACCTCGATGCGATGTCGTTCCGTAAGTGCAGGAACGGTGACGATGTTCCCATCACGAACTATACGGGCAGGCCTCGTGTATTCCTCAATAACGTCTGAAGGGGAAAAGGGAGCCATGTAAGACCATTCATCGTCGGAGTCGGTTGGATTCCCTCCCACATGGATACTCACCTCATCGAGACGCCCCAGTTCTCGTTGAGCTTGTGCGAGGAGCATGTTGGACAAGCCTGGTGCGATTCCGATGTCCCAAATCATCGTCGCTTTGTGCTTTTTCGCAAGTGTATCCAAGGTTTGTGGATCTTCCTCAGTAAATGCGAGGTCGACGATGTGATGTCCGCCTCGAACGAGGGGTTCTCGAATGGAATGACCGATACGCCCGGGTAGCATATTGATGACAATGGTTGGATCGCTGAGAGAATTTACATATTGCATAGCATCTTGCTCTATAGAGAAAATATCTGGTCGTTGCTTCAGTGATGATGGAATGCGAAGATCGACTGCAGTTACAGAATGGCCATCGTCTGCAAGCCTGTGAATGACATATTCCCCAACGAGTCCACAACCAAGTGCAACGATGGGTTGCATTGAATCGCCTCAAGGTGTTACTCGTCGCGAATCACGTGGGAATGGGATGACTTCACGGATGTGATCTGCACCACTGAGCCAAGAGCATACTCGGTCTACTCCGAGCCCAAATCCTCCGTGAGGAACACCTCCGTAACTTCGCGTATCAATGTAGAACTGATAAGCGTCCTTTGGTGTACCCTCTTCTTCAAGACGAGCAAGAATTTCTTGCTCAGACCACGTGCGCTCTCCACCGCCAATGATTTCTCCATAGCCTTCAGGTGCTAGGAGATCGTGGCAAAGGACGTATTTGTCATCGTCAGGATCAACACGGTGATAGAATGGTTTGGCAATCTTTGGATAGTGTGTCAAGAAGTGTGGGACATCAAAGTCCTGAGTCAGAATCTTTTCCTTTGAGTAATCAAGATCCTGTCCCCATTCAACATCGACATCTTTGCCTTGTAGAATCTCAATGGCTTCATCGTAGCGCATTCTTGGGAACGGGGAATCGGCGTAGCGTGCAACAAGTTCCGAATCACGTCCTAGCGATTCCAATTCATCACTTCGCTCGTCGAGCAATGTGGATGCAATGTGTCGGACAACGCCTTCTCCATGGTTCATGACTTCCTCGTTCGTCGCCCAAGCAATCTCCATTTCAGCATGCCAGAATTCGGTCAGGTGACGTCGTGTTCGAGACTTCTCGGCACGGAAAGATGGTGCAATCGTGTAGAGACGTTCCAATGCAGGCATGGCAGCTTCTGCATAGAGTTGCCAAGACTGCGTCAAGTAGGCCTTTCGTCCGAAGTAGGGAACTTCGAAAAGTGTCGAGCCACCCTCAACAGCCCCAGCAACGAAGTTCGGTGCTTGATACTCAACAAAGTCGAGGTCTCGGAAATAGGAATGAATGGCACCAAAGACGGAAGAACGCATCTTGAGCATCGTCGTCATGCGACTCGTTCGTAAGTAGAGGTGACGGTTGTCGAGAAGGAATTCCGTTTCACCACCATCGGCCGCTTTCATTGCTGATTCTGTGATTGGAAACGGTCGTTCTGGATCAACGGAGCCAACAATCTCGACGCCAGAGACAACGAGTTCATGACCTCCTTCGCTTCGTTCATCGACGTTGACACGTCCACGAACAATCAATGAGGATTCAATCAATGCTGAAGCGATGGCTTCGAAGGCATCATCGCCAACAACGTCTCGCTTTGCAACACATTGAATGATGCCGGTTGAATCCCGCAAGACCACGAATCGGATTTTATTTGAACCACGGGTTCGCTTAATCCAACCTTTCAGTTCGACTTCTTGTCCGTCATAATCGCCGTTCTGCACATCACCAATCCAGATGTCTTTGGCCATGTCACCCCGTTTACGTTCTCCCATATCATGTTTGAAGTCTGGCCAGTTGGTTCCACATCGGAAAGGCGAAATTGTTCACGCAGATTGGCGAAAGCATCAAACAGGACTCAGGTCAATCAATATCGTGAGCAAAATTGTGGTGTACGCCATTGGCGGGAATGCACTGGCACCTCCAAAATCCTCAAGCGGTGACGAACATGATTTGGTTTTAGCTAAGGTTATGAGTGATGTTGTCGATCTCCTCGAAGCAGGATGGTCGGTTGTTCTTACCCACGGCAACGGCCCACAAGTCGGCGAATTGATGTCTATGGATTCCAATGTATCCCACGATATGGACGAATGGGTTGCTGCAACGCAAGGGATGATTGGGCATACCCTTTCGCTTCAACTTAACAGTATTCTCAAGCATCGTCATCGACCTGAACGTACGGCAGTCGTCTTAACACGCGTGTTGGTCAACGCTGAGGATGAAGCATTTGCATTACCAACAAAACCGGTTGGACCGGTTCTTAGCGCAGAAGAAGTCATGGAGCGTGATTGGGACATTGCAACAACGGTTCACGGACCACGTCGGGTTGTTGCAAGCCCACTACCGCATCGCATCCTTGACTTGGACGTCATCCGAACGCTTGTCGATCAGCGTGCTGTGGTCATTTGTGGAGGCGGAGGTGGTATTCCGGTTGTTGAACATGAACGTCAATACAACGGCATCCCAGCAGTCATCGATAAGGATCGTTTGTCCTCGCTTCTTGCGGTTGACCTTGAGGCTGAGGCACTGATTATTTCGACAGGAGTTCCAGTCGTTTACACGAATTTTGGTCAGGAACATCAAGCCGAACATCGTCATCTTAGCGTTGAAGATGCCGAGTCGTATCTTGCTGATGGACAGTTTCCCACTGGATCAATGGGTCCGAAGATCAGGAGCATGATCGATGCAATTCGTGGTTTGCCGAGTATGCGTTCAATTCTCTGTCAACCAGGCGATGCACTCTCTGCAATGAGAGGCGATGCTGGAACGACGTTGTCCCAAGATGATTAAATACAACCTGACGGAGGCAGGCGTGGGCCTGTAGCTTAGTCAGGTAGAGCGACGGACTCTTAATCCGTCGGTCGCGGGTTCGAACCCCGTCAGGCCCGCCTACAAACGACCCTTTGGATTCATCAGTGTTTGAACGCCATCGCCACTGGCTAACACGACGGCGTCGCACATGTTGTTGAACAGACCGACTTGTACAACACCTGCAACATTGAGGATGTTTGCTTCGGTTGCGATAGGGTCGTTGATGGTTGGGCCAATGCGAGCATCTGCAATGCAGTTCCCATTGTCGGTGAGGACATGTGCATCTCCGTCCGTTCGCAATTCAACGTTGCAGTTGAGCATGGATGCAAGAACGGATACAGTGACATTACAGGCAAACGGCGTGATTTCGATGGGAATGCCAAAAGCGCCTAGGCAATCCACTTGTTTTCGGTCATCAGCAACCACGACCATTGCAGCCGATTGCTGCGCCACAATCTTTTCGCGAAGCAAGGCAGCGCCACCGCCCTTGATCAACTGGAATTGTGGATCAAATTCATCGGTTCCATCGATAACAATGTCTAACCCGTCCAAGGAACCAAGTTCGACCAATGGAATGCCGACTTCGGTTGCTAGGTTTTGAGTCGCAACAGAGGTTGGTACACCAACAATATCCAATCCTTCTTCCTTGATTCGCCGACCGAGTTCCAAGACGGTATACTTGACCGTGGAACCCGTTCCAAGACCGACTCGCATGCCTGTCTTGACGAATTCGCATGCCGCTTCACCAGCGATTTTTTTCAGCGCCTCAGCATTGTTCATGTGGCTATGGAACCTCATACGGTTGATATTGATTGTTGGTCGAAAGGGAGTTGTCGTCGCAAGAATCCTTTTTGAGTGAGAGGTTGACGTCGATACATGGGTCGCGGACAGCGAAACGGAATCGTGGTTTCACTGCTCCTCTCCGTGTTCCTGTTTTCGTTGCTTAGCCCAATGGTTGGACCATCAGAAGATCTGCAATTTGACGTCACTTCAAACGCCACGCCACTCGGTCAAACAACAACCGTAAGCATTGGCTCTTACCCCGATGGTGTCAACGATGCAACGTCGATTAGTGTTCCAAGTGGAGAAGCCATCTCTGGAATCGAACTCTCCTTGGACGAAGGTGTTCTCCCCGTTTCAGCTGCAAAATTGTTTGATTCGCCGGCGGATTACGATCATTCCCTCGCAGTCTACGATGGAATGGATGTCAACAATTCGGTTCTCCAACTCTTGCCTCAAGGCTGGATGTATGATTTTGATGGTGCCAATACCTGGACGTTGGGTTCCTCTTGGTTCATTGGTAAAGACACATCAACAAGCAGCAGACCTCTTACTGCAACAGTTCCCAGCGGGGCAAACACACTCTACTCACACAACGGAAATTATCCAAACAACATCGGGAGTACCATCTGGGCTACATCGCCTGTCATGAATTGTGGTGGCTGCTCTGGCGGATGGGATCTCAAATTTCAACGGCAACTCGGTGTTGAATCATCAACATGGGATCGAGCCTATGTTTCCGTCAAGAATCCCTCTGGAAGTTGGGTCAATGTTTGGCAAAATTCTGGTACGATTAGCGACAGTTCGTTCATCTCACAGACGATTACAATTTCCAATTATGTGACGGCGAATTCAAACCTCCAAATCCGATTTGGAATTGGTCGAACCGATTCCAGTGTCCAGTATTCGGGTTGGAACGTTGATGACGTGGAAATCATTCCAAAAGCCTCCGGCATTTCGACAGGCGAAGGTAACTGGACGTCGCAACCGTTTGGTCCCGGTTCGACCTTGGGAAGCGAACCCTCGTCCTATGGACTCATGGTCATCGATGCTGAAATTCCAGCAGGGTCGTTGTTTGAGTGGTCACTCATTGATGCATCGACCGGAACGCCACTCCCGGGCTATCGAGAGATGACCGATTTGACCGTTGATCTCGGTGGCATCGATTGGGAGGCAACACCTTCGCTTCGATTCAAAACACATATGATAACTGGGCCAAGCGGCGGTCCGAAAATCTATAGCATTGGCATCAGTGGTGCCATCAACGAGTCGTTCAGTGAGAATCCTGCAACACATGATTGGGTTCTTTCAGGCACAACATGGACGCAATCATCAGGTTCAATCTCTGGAACGGGTTCGATCACATCGCCTGTGTACCGCATCTCGAATGGCTTTGGTGCACTCTCAACCTCAGTTGTCGCAACAGGGTCACCAATCCTCGAAGCCAACATTGACGACAAAGGCTGGCAACCGTATCCACTTGAAGGGTACACGACCATCGACGAAGTTGGGCATGTTGTTCAATTCCGGTTCCAATCATCCAGTGGTTCCTACACGGTTGATTCGTTCTCCGTCGAAACAATTCGTTCGATTCCAAACATGGGATTACGCCTTGACGTCGGAGCGGATGGCGTATCCGATTGGGGCTTCGACGGCGATGATGCAGGTAGTTATGGTATGCAGAACCGTCTTGCCAATGGGAAGGTTTGCCAAACTTTAGCCACAACTCCAACCTCTGCGGGTGTCTTTGACGTCCTGCTTCCACTCTCGGGAATTGATCAATTTGGATTCACAGTTTCTGCATCTTCGGAGATGAAATCTCCGTACATGAACATCAAGATTGGTGGTTCTGATGTCACCAATCGCGGGTTTACAAATTTTGAAACCTCATACTACCTTGAGTTCTCTCAAAATGAACTCAGTGCGCTCAACAACGCACTCTCGAATGCTGCAGACGATCGTGGAATTCTAGGCTTGCCGATGGCACGAGTAAGCATCACCATCGGCTCCTCACAATCGAGTTCTGATGTGACCATGTGTGGCGTTTTCGCACCTTATGATGCATCGTTAAATCTCAATCTTGGCGCAACTTCAGCTTTGGTTCAAGCACTCAATCAGGAATTAAGTTCAGTGATTGCTCTGGGTGGAGTCAAAGAAGTGCGCCTCCCTGTTCGAATGATGTCGTCTGGTTCGTTGAAGGTCACCATCAACAGCGTTTCTTCATCGCCAACACTGAACCCAGTTTCAATCACTGTTCATCCACCTGTCGACACATTAACCCCTTCAACCGATTGGATTACCGTCAATTCAACGTTCGATCTCTCACCGCTCGGTGTTTTGGATGCAGAATCCTATGTCAAGAACAACGGATGGAGCGTTGATTTCACGTTGCGAGGGCCAAGTGGACAATCCAAGGTCTTGTGTGGAACCGTTGTTCTTCCTCTTACAGGTGCTGCAGTAGCGAACTGTCAACAGTCAGGGTATGCTCTTGGCTGGAGTGACATTGATGCGAACGGTGAAATTGCCATGATTGGGTCTGGTTCCTACATTCAGTTTACACACACCTTCCAGATGCCTGTAAGTTGGAACGATGAACCGTATGCATCGTTGAACGTCATGCTGGTCAGTCCAACTGGACCGACACTACCGCTCAATTACGTCTTTGGATTGGGACATGCCAACGGAATCGAGAACGATGTTTCGCTCAAACGATTTACCATCGCCTCGCAATCTGGTGTCGAGACCGATGCATCATCAGCCTCGTTGATCCAGGGAACCTTTGTGACCGTGAATGCCTATCTTGGCTTCGAAGGCGTTCGAGATGCTGTCCCTCGTACCGGTCAAGCACAAGTCCGATTGCTTGTCGACGGTCAAGACAAGGGTTCGACCAGTCTCATTCTCAATGGTGTTGCTTCCATCATTTACAGCGTTCCAACTAGCGTAAACAATCTCGAGATGGAACTCGAAGTAACACCAATTGCTGGCCAAGGCGTGGCCTATGAAGTCAACCCGGTGGCCAATTTCACCATGGATTCAATCGCACCGATGCTGCTCGGAATGGAT
>Ga0213864_10000503_pt1 | contig 17524 bp, 25 predicted proteins | sample PICome_5_FD_160078 | JGI IMG/M metagenome (GOLD analysis project Ga0213864, IMG submission 160078) | Coastal seawater microbial communities near Pivers Island, North Carolina, United States - PICO247 | ecosystem: Environmental > Aquatic > Marine > Coastal | place: USA: North Carolina... | reverse complement strand
CCAGGTGCCAGCTGAGGCATTTGTTGGATGGGTGCATTTAAAAAGAAAGATGTATACTCAGGACCCCAGTAGTCGTAGTTTACTACGATTTGTAAAGAATCAATTGACTCGCTATATCCTCTTGCGTAAGCGCCTAAAAATCTATCGTTACCATTGTCTTCGTTTGGGTTAAGCAAACAGAATCCAGGATGCGGCATCACGGAAGATTCTATAGGGTCAATAACATTTGCATTGTATTGGTCTTTAAATGACAATGGAATAACAGCTAAGCGAACCGTGTCATCACTAGCGGTTACTCCATTTAACGTTAACAGGGTAAACTCATTTCGCTCATTGTCCCAATAGTTTACGTCCTGGGTGTAAATAGTATTGTCAGCAGTTACTACATTTTCATTGTAAGACGTTTCAAACATTCTTGTTTGTGTCCGCTGAATACTCGATTGGTCGTAAGGATCCAACCAATAATCACTTTCTACCAAAGTGGTTTCTACGTTAGGATTTGCAGTACTAGCTTTAATGGTTGACATCCAGTATGTATTGAGACCTTGACCAAATAAGTCTCTAGAATCTGCAGCGTTGGCAAAATTGAATGCTATTGCATCCGTCGGTAGTATCGTGTCACCTTTAGCAGAGTATACCTCCGCTCCTGGTATGTTATATATATCGACGAGTTCAGTAGGGGCGCTACTGGTTGGTTCGTTGACAATCATAAAGTTTGACACGATTGGCATGTCTATCACGTTTTGTGCAATAGAGGTAATTGCACTTTGTCCGTCATTTGCATATACCTGATACTCTCTTTCCTTCATAGGAGGCATGAGCATTCTCGTATCGTAAAACGCTAATGCGGTGTTGGGCTCATTATAATTGACCCAAAACGCGAAGTCTTTAAGCTTCCAATAAGATCCAGTAGGGTTCGCCAATATATTAAGACCATTCATGGGTATGTGTCTGTACAACCCAGTTGGATTATCTCCTATACCAAAGTCAGCGTTGTATAAATGTGGGCTAAGAATAGTATCAGATGGCACGCTTACAGTGTCACCAGCTTGGTAATTGACAGTTGCTCCACCACATCCTACAATACTACCGCTAGACTGAAACACAGAGTCCTGACAGAAAAATATTGAGTCAGGAACTAAAGGTGTTTCTAATAGTGGCATTACTTCATAAGTGCCACTGTAATAATTGTCTACAGGAACAAGGTATGTAAAAGTCTCACCTGGATTAGAAATAGATACTGATTGACTAATAAAACCTTGATTCTTTAATATCAGTTCAGGATTGTTTTGTGGCCTGTAACTGTAGGTTACTTTAAACTCAGTAATGTTTGGGTTAGCATTAGATACCGCAATTATATAAGGCCCGGCAAACTCTCCGGGTGTAACAGCAATTTCATTCTGGTAATCTACATCACCTGAAATAGCGCCGTTGGAAAGCGAGAGGAAGTCTTCGTCATTCATAAAGTCAGCAATCGTATTGTCTGTATTGTTGTACAGAGGTATGATGCTGATGCCATCAAAGTAATTAAAGTGGTAATGATTAATTGCCGATTCGTATACAGTATTGTCTTGCGTACCATCACCATTTATATCTGAAATAACATAAGTATTACTGCCTAATAAATTAGTTCCTATCTCATGTTCTGGTAGAGCTTGTGTATTGTCGACGCTCTGATATTGATGGTTAGCAAAGTAGCCATACTCTTCAGCTAAATCTCTGTTGCACCATGTGCCGATCTGCACATTAGGTTTGTCTACCGTACCATTGACATACTCTACATCCAATGCGTCCTGAAATGATGTAGCTAACTCATGCAGGTTTACTTCATAACCGCCCGGGTTAAGCGTGTAATACGAGTACAATGTCTCATTGTTGTCGGTTGCAGCTGTAGAATTAGGTTGACTGTACACTACCTCTTTCGTGACTCTACCTTGTATTTGACCGCCTGCATTGTCAATAAATGCTTGACGATCAGCACTAGCCAAGAGCTTTAAGCTTGCACCAGGCTCAATAATTAAGGTAGAACTAGCCAGTAATTTTATCTGACCGTCTATTTCCATTTCGGTGCCAGCACCTATAACGATAGTAGTATTATAGTCTACGTACAATGTGGTAAACCTGAATTTACCGCCGTTGAATGTAAATACGAGATTGTCAAAATCTTGAGCTACGTTGTCTATGTTACTCAATGTAGTTTGAAACATCTCCATATCAAGAAACACACCACTAGGATTGCTGATAGATCCACGACCTTTCAATCCATAAGAATCGTTCCATGATAAATCACCACCAGGTACGCTTGAACCTAGAATACAATCAGGATCAGTTGGTAAAGCATCACCTGCAAATGTGCTTCCGTCGTGGTAAAGAAAATTTCCTGGAGCTGCGTATTTAGTGCAGCATATAAAAGGCCATTGCGTTACAGCGTCATCAGGTATATCTGATATATCACCATTCCAAGTAGAGACTGGAGCACATTCAGGGAAAGGGGGTTGTGCTGTAGCTGTTGATGGAGCAAAGCCAGCTGTAATCAATAACGCTATAGAGATTAAAGATAAATACTTCATCTAAATAAAATATGGGTAGTATGCGCTCTTTAATGTAACGCATACCACCCATATATCAAATCAAAAGGTATGTCTGTCAGTCTCTTCCGTCAGACAAATAGTCAATATCAAATTGAATGTCGTCCTTTTCCCCATGAAGTACAGTTTTTTCAATAAGATTGCGACTGTCCTCTTCTATCATTGCTCGTGCAGATTCTTCTGACGTAGCCTCAATTGTAGTAGTAAAAGAGTATACGACTTTTACTACTAATTCAGCTGTATAGCTATTAGTGTCAGGCTCTGGCGGCTGTAAATAATTATCTGCTCTCATTTTTCCCAAGCTTTTGCTGTTGTTGTGTCGGCTTTTAATAAGCCATTTGTAATAATTGATTTGCCTGCAGCTTCCATGTGATGTGTGATTCTGCGGCTGTAATATTCTATTGCATGTGTTTTGACTATGAAATCTAGCTGATCATGTACGACCATAACCATTTTTATGTCATCCTTGTTAAGAAACTCTTGACGACAACGTATCATAGCCTCTTTAGTCATATCACCTGCAGTGCCTTGTATAGGCGTGTTACGTGACATGCGGTCTATCTTACCCATATCTACTTTCTCTGTTGCACGGCCACGCCATTCAGGAAAATACCGTATACGTCGGTAAGGATCCATAGTACGTATGAACCCTTTCTCTTTACCTGTCTTAGCGTTGCTGTCAAGAAAGTTTTTAATAGACGGAAATACCTCAAAATACTTATTGATGAGATCAGATGCTTCATCAACAGTAATCTGTAGTTGATTTGCCAACTTGTTTGGTCCCATGCCATAGGCGAGACCAAAGTTTATAGATTTGACTGCTGTTCTGAGTTTCTTGTGCTTTGGACACGAACACTTTTGTCGGTCTTGTAAGTAAGCACAGTCTGGTTCCGCTGCCTGTTGCCAGGTATCACCGTAGACGAGATCCGCACAGACTGAGTGGAGATCCTCTCCTCTTTCGAGGGAGTCGAGCCAAACAGGATCTTGCGAACCGAACGCAATAATGCAGAGTTCCTGAGACGAGAAGTCTGACGAGATGTACGACCACCCGTCAGGGCATATAAAGCAGTTGCGATATTCATTGTTAGCTGGTATTTGTTGCATGTTTGGATTAGAGCTAGATACACGTCCAGTGCGTAGTATCTGTTGGAAGTGTGTGTGTACACGACCGTTGCTGCAGACATACTTATCTAACCATTCTTGTCCAAATGCCGATGAGAGTTTAGAGTTTTCTCTATAGGCAATGTAATGCTTAATTAATTCATGCTTGTTTTTGTGTGCCAATCCAAGCTGTTTAGTATCACAGTTTTCTAGTTCAGGAACAATTGCCTGTAGAATTGGAAGTACTTGTTGTGGACTAGTCCAATTAACTTGTACTGAATCCATAAGCGATTCTTCTTCTGTAGCGAATAGCGATGTTTGATATACATTAGGAGTAAACTTCTTGAACTTATGATCTGTCAGCAAAATACTGTTCATTGCAGTTTTTGCATCCTCGGCTTTTGTGGATGCAGAATCAGCAAGTCGTAACCAAGCATCTTTATCGACTAGCATACCGTGGTATTCTATGTCTCCAAATGCCAAGCATGCACCATTCTCTAGTTTAGCACAGTGTAAAAGCTCCGCTTGCTTTAAGCTAGCAATTTGCTTCTCACGTATGTGTTCTAGATATTTTACATCATTAGCAGCATAAACTATTTGATCATTGGTAAAATCGGTACTGCCACTATTAACAAAGCTCTTTTGCTGTTCCTTGTCTATAGTTTTGTTGTGGTACCGCTCAATCAACGATCCGAGCTTGTAGAATCCTGCGGGTACACGCTGTCCATTGTGTATCAATTTCTCGATAATCATGGTGTCCCATACATTCTGCAGTATTATGTCTGCTTGCCGCAAGAACTTGTAGTCAAAGACGGCGTTGTGCAGAATCTTGATGGCCTTGCTTTCCAGCAACCATTTTATTACCTCCCATTTAGTATGCCGTACGTCGAATACAAATTGGTGGAGTGGCGTGCCGATTTGAATTAACAGTAACTGATCGTCTACATGGCTAAGACCTGTAGTCTCGCAGTCTACTTGTAGGTACATAGTATCTTTGAGCATATCATATGCTGCTGTAGGAGATATCGAGCGGATAGTATCAGTGTCCATCCGCTGTTGCTGTGATATGAAATAAATCATAGATCGATGGTTCTGACGTTCTCAGGAGCTTTGTATACGCTGATTACATATTGGTAATCGCTAATAGCGCTTGGGTCAGTGCTATTAAAAGGTCTAGAATACATACTCCAAAAGTGATATTTGTAACCATCTTTTGCAGTAACAGAGTACCTAAACTCTCCGTCGATCTCAAACTCCATTTGTCTTGCAGAAATCTCATACCATTTCATCAATGCTTGAGACTTGCTGTCTGTAACCCACATGTATCCCCATGGGTCTTCATACCATGTACTACATTCTAATGGAGCGTTGTAGTCGTAGGTGCCGTGTTGTATGTAGTTAGCGTCTACATATGCGGGACACGGGGCCCGGTGTAAATAACATGAGCTTAGAAGACAGGATCCTGCGATTGCAATTGCTGTATTTCCCAAGCAAACTTTTCTGATACGTCGAAAGAAGGACATGCTTTGGTGCTTAATTCATTATGGCCTATAACTTTTAAAGGCTTCTGTAATATCAGTCCAAGACTGATGATGAGGTTACTAATAGAATCTCGCTGCGTCTTCGTTATGGTATCTGCTGGGTTCTTGTTTTCATCTACACCACCTGCGTAGCAGATACCGATAGTATTGTGGTTGTTGCTTTTGGCGTGCGCACCAACAATATCGATGCTTCGTCCTTGGTGCACGAGCCCTGCAAGGTCAACAAAATAGTGATATCCGATCATATCAAAGCCCCTGGCTTTGTGCCATTTATCAATATCTTGTGCAGACACGTCCATAGAGGGAGGTGTAGCAGAACAGTGTATGACTATGGTGTCAATGGTTGCTAAAGATCTAATAGCCATTAGTAGTAGTAGGTTAATGCAGTGTCTAGACAGTCGTTGGTCCAGTTGTCTGCGTCAATAAGAAGGCTGTCGTAGTTGTAGGCTTCGTAAGTGATGAAGTTGTTGTATGCGTGCTCGTAAAAGCAGTTTAAACATTCATCACAGTTTTTGAAGTCACATTGCTCCCAGCCATGATAATATGCTTGACCGTTGTCGTAGCCCCATACGTAGACATCCATTTGGATGGTGGGCTTGGAACACGAGGAAGGGGTGAGGAGCAGTAAAAGTAGAGCGGGAGTTAGGCGTAAAGGCATACAACGAGCGTGATGATAGTGAAGTAGACCGCGACTGTAAAGTCAATCCACGGAAATTTAAAAGGCTGCGGAGGTTCCATATCGCTAATGTAAGTGTCGTCGTTGGAACAGTAGTAAGGGAAGGAAAACGATGTGTTAAGAAGAAGACAACCAATACAATGATTGGTTGCCTCCTTCCGTAACACCATGAGCGAATCAGTCTGCCTTAAACTGAATTCTAATCTCAGCACTCCCGAGTTTGATTTCGAGATATGCCAAGTCATTGCCACGTGTAGTCTTGGACAAGTCAAGGGTTTCGCCTTGCACAGTATCCTTGATACTCGTGGTTGCCTTCCGCTTGCTCAAGTTGAGCTTGGTCGTTGTGGGTGAAGCGATAGCTCTATCGAGCCGAGACCATGATTTCGTGTGCTTGTCCCACTTGACAATCGGACCATACTGCCGGTTGATAGCATAGTAGAAGTCCTTGAGGGTAAGCGAAGTATACTTACGCAAACCTAAGTCTATGCGTGCATCAGCAAATGCATCCATAACTCTGCTGCCGGACATTACTCGCTCAGCTACGTAGTTTTGAAAGTTCTTTGCTTGAGCTTCTGGAAAGGGAATCTGTATGTTAGTTCTGGACATGGTATTAATTATTTAATGTGTGTTTGATTCGTTGGTCTGTACTAGGGGGGAGCCGTATAGCGGTGGACTCCCCCCGTTCCAGTCTCTGCCATGGAGATGTATCTTATGCAGCCATCTCTGTTTTGATGTGCTGCTTCAGTAGTTTGACTGTCTCGCGGTCAGCAAACCTTTTGATAAGTTTCATAATAGATTGAAGATATTCAATCTGTAAGTCGTACATCAAGCCAATGAAATGGTCTTTGCCAAAGACTTCGTATATACCGCGATAGACATCATCGCCGTCATAGTCTTTACCATGGTTTATTTCACCGTTGATGATGGTAGCGTGTCCTGCATAATACAGGCCTTCGTCTAAGTATTTTAACTGTACATCAATGCCATACTTGGCACTGAATAATAGCATGGCAGGAATGCAAGGAGACCACGCGGTTTCCCACTTGCAAGTAACAATACGACTGGCAGCAAAGCCAGCATGTGCTGCTACTATATCTGTATGTACATCTCTAATATGATATACATCCCACTTTGTACCCCAATACTTAAGTCTTTGCTCATACCAATGTGGCATAGTACGAGATATCTCAGTAACCGGATGGTCTTGTAAATCTATTAAGTCATCAAGTCCTGAGGTATCGGACATTGTACCCGGGTCACCAATGAACTCTTTAAGAAAGCCTTTGCGCTCGCTGCCTGGTAAGCCAGTCATAGTCTTGAGCTCAGAGTAAACAGCGTCCATTATAGGTAGGTCACCCTGTAAACGCACTTCAGTGTATGTATGATTTGGCATCTGTAAATAAATAAATGATAGATGGCAGAACCCGTAAAAACTGCCGGCAGTAGGTATGGAGGGTTTTTGTTTTTCTATCAGTTAGACTTAGACGTCGAGCTTAGCCTTGCTCGTCACCTTCTCGCCAGTCGCCTCGACCACGTCGATAGGCAGAGCGAACTCACCTGCAAGGGTGAAGTTGTCCCACCGCAGCATGGTGTCCATGGACTTAGCCCACGTGGGGCTATCGATAGTGTCCGGAATGAAGAGGGTGGCACGATTGTACTCGTTGCCATCAATCTCATACGGTTCCACATCAACAGTCATCGGCGTGCCAATGACAGGCTGTCCAACTTTGTGGCTGAAGATGTGATTCCAAGGTGAGTCAACACCATCCTGCCATGCATTGACAGTAAAGGTACGACCTGCACCTGCACACACTTCGGTCTCACCACTGAGGGGGTTCTGCCGAGAAACAGCAGCAACTGCTTGGATTCTAAAGGTAGCGTACGTGTTGCCGCTGCGGTCTTCTTTGTTTTCGCTGCGATCGGTAATCTTGCAAAAGTATTCGGTAGCCATAATTCTACTAATTCTAAGGTTTGTAATTGTTTGTTTGTTTGCCTATTGAGGATGGCAATCCTATACACGGAGAGCTCTATACGTTTCGTTAGTGTGAGTTTAAACGAAGAGCTGTCAGGTAGTTTGTGTTAATGTGCGTACGTGCACGTTTTTCTTGAGGTTGGTTATCTTACTGCATAATTCGTATTCTTCTGCGCCTTCACAGATGTGTAACGCTTGGTCAAGAGCGTCTTGCCATCTGTTCATTTGGTATACAACTTGGAACCGACCACCCAATTCAATGGATGTTTGGTTGTTCTCGATTGCATGTGTAATTGCAGTGATTAGTTTGTCAGTCCAATCAAGTGCAATAGCGGTAGGTTCGATGTTTGCGATAGTATCACTCATCGTTGTCGGGGTTAGGTGGAAAAAAGGAGGAACTGATAGCCTTGAACAAATCTGTAGATGGAGGAATATGAGACTTGTCTTCGTCTTGCCAACTGTCTAGCTCATCTGAATCTGGTTGTGGTTCAGGAGGACAGTTAATCTCATGTTCAAGATTGTCAATAGCTCGTTTAAGCTTGGACATCTCGTCAATCAGTTCATTCTTGTGCAAGCTCAAGTCATCAATGGTATTTTTGAGATTGCCATTCACTGACTGCAATAAAGCTACTTGTTTAGCAGCACGTTGTAAGTCAGACCGTAAGCCATCGTTGTCTTGATATAGACGAGACATCATTTCATTGAGGTCCTGCCAGTCGTCCCTATTTGCATTGTTGAGTAACGAATGTCGTTGTACAAGCAATGCAATAAATGCAAGAGCAGTAACGCTGCCTATCATGATAATATATTCTGGTATCATCTGTAAATAATTATTGTTGCTATTTCTCGTAATTGTTTTTACTTCAAGTTATAGGACAGATTAAGCACTGGCAGAACTATAAAACTGCCATTAAACCTAACTGTAACGATGACTCGTTAACACCTGAATATAGTTTTTGATTGTGCTAATGACTGACGTTTCAGTCGGTAAGTTGGTGAGGGCTACGCCGTATCATCTCGTCGTGCTCAACATGACCGTCGCTCATGTCAAGCTCCGCATATGATAAGATGTTACCCACCTCGTCAGCAAGAAACACCATAGTTTCAGGCATGTCTACGTGAGGATGAGATTGTGACACAAGCAAATGCTTGCCCATTCTTTCACCGTGTAGAATACACACGTTCAGGGCATACAGTCTTTGACGAGGGCTGTCATACTGGTGAGTATCCTTATCGAACGGTACAGGAGTCGCTGTTAAATTCATGGTTGTAGTTGTTAGAGTAAGCATCGCATTTAAAACCTTTGGGCACACGGCTCCAATTGTCAGGTGATCTATGGTTTTGCAAGTACGCAGGGCCATAGCAGCCAGTAGAAAGCACGACAAGTGCTGTAAGAATTAATCTGTTTCTCATTGTGTTTGTTTGTTTCTGTTATTATCTAGTATAGTGCGCCTGGTAGGGCTTGAACCTACGACCAATGGATTATGAGTCCACTGCTCTGACCAACTGAGCTACAAGCGCGGAAAAAGGAGGGCCGGTGGTATCTGTAAAAAATTTCTAATAAAAGAAATTAAAATACCCCGAAGGGGACGAGTCACCTCGTTATAAGCGCGACGAAACATCGCACATGCTCAAGACAAGCTTGAGCGGGTTCAGTATTGCACCGACCCTCCTGTAATTGCCCCAGCCAGCGCTGAGGACTTGTCCGTCTGGTATCTCGTCGGACCACTGAGAGGTCTCCATGTAGACCAAGGTATACAACAGTTTAAATCGGTACTGAGGAACCGTGATTATCTACCTTGTCCTCTGTACAGTTTCCTGTAGTTTTTAGAAGACTTGTGATTAGAGTGCTTTGTCTTAGCGTGCACGTCAGGACGCTGCTTCTGTACCTTCTTTTGATACTCGGATGTTGTTTTTGCCATGCAGCTAAGATAGTACTCCCGGCGGGAATCGAACCCACAACCCACAGCTTAGAAGGCTGTTGCTCTATCCGATTGAGCTACGAGAGCAAAAGAGAGCAGTTTTAAGTCATGCTCAGGACTCACAACATGGGCGGTTGTTAGTACCACTGACCGGACTCGAACCGGTACGAGCCATTCGGCTCAACAGAGTTTAAGTCTGTCATGTCTACCTATTCCATCACAGTGGCTTATTGTTTAACACGTTATAGTAAATAGCTTCTTTGTTAAGTTCATTACGCAAAGCTACATACTTTTCAGATTGCTTACGATAAGCATTTAGAAATACATGATCGTTTCTATGCTTTTTGCGTATGCGAAGCATTGCATTGCGCTTGGTAGCAATACACACAAATTGTCCGTATTTGTTGGTGGTATTCAAAGACTGCTTTTCGCAGTGGTCAAGCACTCGTTGAATAGCAGTAACTTCTGGAGTAGATTTACGACGCATATGTTTAATGGTTTGTTGATTAATAAAAAAGATGACATAGGTGTCGGGAAACTACCCCCGAAAGTGCGTCGGTATTTACTCACGTGAGAACAATTGTAGATGGCATGGGATTGTTAGCCCCGGTCACGCTTATGACCTCGCGCCCTTCTACTTCGTAAAGTTCTGCATCACAGGAACCGCAAACCTGATTGATGCTCACACGTTTATCCCTAAGTTGTTAAATTAGAGAGTCACACTACTGCAATTGTATACCGCCCACCGTAGTCCCATACGCTTGTATAGAACGCAGCTACTGTATACAGTGCATACCTTATGGCCAGGATATAGCCATTATTCAGTCACACCCCTCACCGTTGGTTAATTACTCCGGTGGTGAGTGTCATCTTAGTCGCCCTGCTGGTTAGCCCGTAGGTTAGCAGTCAGGACTTTGAGAATAACTTCTCGTCGATACATTCTGTAGACACTAATACTTCTTGCCTAGTTCCCTTGGACAGGTATAGACAAGCGAGATATAAGCCCCGGCATGCATCAAGCGTAAGAAGGATTCTCACCTTCTCCGCTCAGCTGTTGCTCTTGAAGCACATAAATGACTGATGGTCAACACTGAGTCGCCATGCAGGGCAGGTGATGCCACACCCGCCCCACATAACTTAGCATTTTTAAGTCTTACTCAGGACTGACGTCTAATGGGCACCTACAATGACTGGCATGTTCAAAGTAGATGTCTAGACCCACGACGCTTGTAGAATGTCAAAACGGCAACGAATCGCTACCGTATAGATCAGGATGACACAAAGCAAGAGCTTCGTCAACCTGGTAACGCTTAGACGTAGTAGCACGTCCACCTTTGGGTACAAACAATACTTGATGTACTGTTTCAACATCCTGTAACACCCATTCATGGTCGCCATAGTTACACCACTCTTGGTAATGTTCACGACGCATGGTAAAGTAGAAGCCCGGTTTGCTACGAAAGCGAAAACCAAAGTAAGGCTTCAAATGCTCATTACGCTTAAGAAAAGACTTGAGCTGAGGAAGGGTACGAAGTGTAATCATATGGCAAGAGATTTTGGTCCTATTTCTCGTTATTGTTTTTACTTGGAGCTAAAGGACAGATAAGTAAGCAGTTTAATGTCATGCTTAGGACAGTACGTCATAGAGAGACGTAGCACATATCGTACGCACCGCGAATCATGGCAATAGTCAAACCCGTAAAGAGCAGGTATTGCGCAACATTCATCAAGCTATCGCCTGTAGCGCTGTGGTCAAAGAAAGACACAGCAACAAGAGCGATAAGAGGTGCTGCTGCCAATATAATAAAGGCAATAACACCCAGTACGTTACCGATACGTTCGGCAGTGGAAGGAGGATTGAGATTTCGCATGTCAGTAAATGCTAGTTTCAGGGTTAATAAGGATATCGTTTTCAGCAAAGGTTTGTACAAACTTGTCAAGCAAACGACAAAGCTCGACTTGTGCAATCATGCCAAGTGTGTCATGATAGACATGAAGCCAAGTATGACCTGGCTTGTTGCTGCCTACAGTATAGACTGCAAGCATAGACTTGTCGTAGTCAGGAAAATGCTCAGCATGGCGAGCAAACGAATAGACAAGCAAGAAAGTGTCAAGTACGCCTGACTTAGTAACGTTACGTTGCATAAAGTCACGTACATCACGGTATTTTTTAGGTCTAGACGCCCAGGGTTTTGCAGGAATATGCAGGGGTGTAATGTCTGGCATGGCAGAATTAATGTTATAGTCTGTAATAGACTGTTTAGCAGAGTTGGGTAAAACAAGCAATAACAAGCATATAGCGCCTGCTTATCACTCACGACTACATTTCGTTACTGTGTTTACTTCGAGCACAGTCTTTGCAGTGCATAGACAAAACGGGGCATGATAGTGTACCGTTGTTGTTGCAGTGATAGTGTAAAATAGTACTGACAGGGCCGAAGCCCCGCCAGTACCGTAGCAGTCACGCTTTAGTCAAGCGTGTCGACGACCTGTCGGTCATCGTAAGCGCACCAGAACCCGTCTTCGTCCGCTTTCGCGAAGAATGACGTTTTGGTCCGCCAGTCCGCGCCAGCTTCGTCGAAGCCGTACGCTTTACACACCCGCTCAGAGGTAGAACGGATAACGAGATAGCGTGCACCATCAGACAAGGTCTGGATGACGCACTCATCAAGCTCCACAGGAGCCTGGATAAGGGAGGACTTAGTATCCATGGCTACTTCTCGTCATCGTTTTTACTTCATGCCCCGTTGTTGTAAGTCAGTCAGCTCGTCTTTGCACCGTATTTGCACCGTCTTTGCTGACGTTGGCGTTGGCTCGGCTTGCACTATCATCACCACACAGTACTTGCTGCACTCCAGCTAAGCATAACCCCAGCTCTGCGCGGAAGAGCCAGGGTTACACATGTCAGACTATTCGATCTGAACCATCTCACGAATAGTGCGGGAGTGAGCCATCAAGGTCTCAGCTTCCGTCAGTTTATCCATGATCACACGCACCTGTTCAGGAGTAGCTGCCCTGAAAGAAGGAACGTAGTCATCTTCATACCCGCAGTACTCTAGCGGACAATACTTCTGGCTGTAGTCAAACAGCTCTAACAAGAAGTCGCTAGCAAGAGCATAGTTCGAAGCCCAGTAGTTAATCACACTCTTCGGGTCAGAGATGTCGACCACGTTAGTGTGAGTGAACAGAGGCTTACGCTCGAGACGCACAGCGTGACCGTCCTCACCGTACACCACGTTACCCTCCTCATCGCGGAGGAGAGCAGGAGTGTACAGTTCGAAACCAATGAGCGTAAAGATCTCAGAGTAGAAGTCAAGTGCAGCGCGAATCGCATCGACGCGCTGATTGATGATGTGAACCACCATTACATAAGGGTTTAAGAGTAAAGGAGGGCAGCCGAGTGCCGCCCTCCAGGGTGCGAATCAAATTCGCTATCAGATATTACGCCATACGCCACGCTCGATAGTTCGAGTCCCAATTAGGGTCGAACACGAAAGCAGCCTGCTCGTGGTCGTACGTCATCCAACCCCACGCATCATCGAGACAAGTCTCAATGCGTGCAAGGGCACGACGGGCCTGGTCAAAATGTCCAGGCTCCACCTTATCAAAGGTGTTCCAGTCCTGTACCCACTCGTTCAACAGATTCATCTCTTTAAGAGCGTCTGTGATCCGCTTAAGTACGAAGTTAGTGGCATTAGAACGCTGTCTCACGTCAGTGTTCTGCCACATGAGGTTCCAGTACATCCCGTAACGCTTAACGCGTGCGAGAGTAGCCGCGTGCTGAGGCACGAAATCCTTCATCATGCTCATCGTCCAAGGATGATATCACGGATGAGGACGAACGCTGCACTCACGAGGAGTGCAATAAACGTGTGAACAATCAGCATGGGAAACACCGATTAATGTTCAACGACTGCACCTCGCGCTCAGCATCTTCGATGGTGAACGGCACAGGTGACACAACAGTACATGTAGCAATGTACTCCCAACCTGCTCCGTGCTGAAACTTCAGCTCGTTCAGGTCCATGATGATACGCTTCTCGGCGGTCATCAGCTTCTTCTCTTTACTACTCATGGCAGAGATTTAAGAGGTTAAAAGGGAGTGAGGACCTTCCCCACTCCCAGGGTAGAAACGCAGGAGCCCCCACGAAAGGGGCTCCCGTTTCCATGCACACAAGCCCGACAATTAGTCGAGCTCACCAACGACCTCGCGGTCGTCATAGGCGAGCCAGAAGCCCTCCTCGTCCGGCTTCGCAAAGAAGCTAGACTTAGAGCGCCATGCGCCCGCCACTGCCTTCTCGAACCCGTAGGCTCGGCAAAGGCGTTCTCCACTGGTCTTATCGACCAGGTAACGTGCCCCGTCGGACATGGTCACGACCTTACAGTCGTCCAGGTTAACAGGGGCTGCAATGCGGATGCTGGTGATATCAGCCATGGCATTAGCTGCGGTAGGGTTTAGGACAATCCTGCACCGCGCAGGACCTTAATCCTGTCTACCGCTATATCTCGTAATCGTGATCACTTTCTACGGGGGGTATGTCAATCGCGCCTTGGCGCGGGGGGCATCCGCCCAATATGGTCTACACTCACACTTCCCTGAAGTATTATACCGGTTCGTCGAAATAATGTAGCCGATTTACGGGGGCAGATACCGGGGTATGCCTTATTCGTCGAAAAAAAGGGGGGGGCCTTTATATAAAAGGTACGGATACCCCAAAGGCAAACACACTTACCATGCCGACTTTACGTAAAAGATCCGTGTATTGATTGCGACGGCGGTCTAACTCTAGATGGTATTCTTTGAAAAGATCAAGCAGATTTTGAACTTGATTTTCTTGAGCCAGATATCTTTCTTCTAGCTTCTCTAACCTTTGTAGTATCTGATTGATCTTTCGCGACTGCATTTTGCCAACGGCATTTATTGTTAATGTAACAGATAACATTTACATTACTTAAATGGCTCGTAATACTCTTGCAGGTAAACACCCTTCATATAAGAAGAGGAAGATGAGCAAAGCTGCTATCGCTAAGAAGAAGGCTTACGATAGTAAGTACCAAAAGAAAAAATCAGCAGTAAAAAAGCGAGTGCAAGCAAATAAGTGTAATCGCAAGGCTGGCACGTATGGTAATAAAGATCGTAAGGATGCGTCCCATGGAAAACGGGGATGTCGTGTGATGGAATCGCAGAGCAAGAATCGCGCTCGTAATGGGCAGCGTAAAGGAAAATCACCGAGTGCAAAAAGAAGTGGAACAAAGCGGAAATGAATTGTACTCAGAGTTCATGGGCTTTGAAAAAGATGTGTATAGTTTTTGGCACTGTGATCTATACACAATTACTGTAATTCAAAATGGCCATGGGAACATTCTTGCGTTAAGTTACGAAACGGACGATGTTCCTGTGCAAGAATTATAGGTTTATTTACTATTGCAAAAATTTTTCTCGACTGCTGTGCAGTCCAGAGGTTGCATATGTCCTATTCATATCTTACGTTGGAGTGTATAATATAAAAAATTATGCAGTCTACCAAACCTGGTATCGCATACAAGCTCTTTAATTTTAAGAGCGATGACTATCAAGAGGTTCGTTTTACCGAAAAGGTTGACGGTCAATACGTCGCGGGTACTACGAATGAGGAAGTTATTGAGATGATGATCGATAGATTTTATCAGCTTAATAAAAAGAGTTTTAGTACCGAAAATCAAGTTGTGATTTTGCTTTTAAAAGTTGTACGTCAACAACTTAGCAAGCGACTCAGTCGTAAAATCGATAATGTCAAGCGGTATGAACAAGGTGAAAGCGAGCGTAACTCTAAGGAGTGATTCTTTAGGTTACATTGAAGATTACTTATTGCTGCTCAACGGCTTACTCAAGTTGACGGGTACTGAGCTTAAGGTATTGGCAGCATTTATTGACTATGACAATTCTGTTTGTGCTACAAAGCAGGGCAGGAAGGTTATAGCAGAGCGTTTAAAGATGAAGAATGTAGCTGTGTTGAACAACTACATCAAGTCTTTGAAAGATAAAGGTTGTATTTACAAGGACGGATTGAATCTGTACAGGTACAACAATATAGTATGTCCTCGAGAGGATATTGAGAGTATAGAATTTGTGTTGAAATCCAATGATCGAAGTAACCTTCCACTTTCCGAGTGAAATTGATTTAGCATTTTACTATTTAGATCGCCAGTTTCAAAGATTTTTAGATGAAGGGGTTGCTTTTCCTAACTATGAAATATTGATTGGCTCAGATGAAGTGTCAATTTTAATGTGGTATCCAGATGACGACGATTCAGATGATAATGATGGTGGTGGCGATGGCGATGATCCAATATGGCCTATCAACCGACCAGGACCACCTGGCTTAGGGTATGAAATTGTTGGATTTCTACCGCAATGGGAAACTGACAGTACATGAGAAATAAGATAAAAGCCGAGATTATTAAGACAGTAAAAGATGAGCTGGGAGGGTCGACTGCAGAGATAGAGTCTGTAGTAGAGAGTCAGTTTCAGTTTATCGCGTACACTATGAGTAAAGGGTTATTTGATAGCGTACGGATGCCTTATTTCGGCAGATTTAAAGTAAATCCATATAGGTTGCGCAAGCTCAATCTATATAAAGCAAAGAGCAAATGAGTTTATTTCGCACAGAAGGTTTTGATGTAGTAGTAGATCCTGAGCTGCGCGTAATTAAGGAATTTCGTGAGCTTATAGCAGAAGATAAAGACAGAAACAAGCGACAGGCTCTTTTATGGTTTGCATATATCTACCATATGTATGACTATAAGAGTCCATATCAGCTATATGATAGCAAAGAGCGTCATATGCGGGTATGTAAAGACTTAAAGCTAGATGCTGACTTTAGTCCATCTAAACGACATGAGGCAGCGATAGCTAAATACAAAGAACTACGCACTACACCCACAGTAAAGACTCTAGTCACTACACGCCAGGCATTGACTAGCGCAGAAAAAGCTATTTATGCATTAACGCAAAAGATTGAAGCGCTGCTGCATGATAACGATGAAGAAGAGCGGGATACTGTATCTGAAGCTGTAAAGGGTGTAACCAAACTACTAGAGATAGCTGAGCGATTGCCTAAGATGGCAGACATTATAGCTAATCTAGAAGATAAGGTAAAGAAAGAGCAGAGTGGCGAAAGCCGTTTGAGGGGAGGTGGTAAAAAGGGAATGTTTGAAGATTAATGCTGACCAATACTGAATACTTTAGAAAACCTGCACAACGCTTTCTGGAACGAGGGTTTTATACAGATGCTCCTCCAGGAAGCCAGGAATTTTATCAGTATTGGACACAAGAGCTAGATCGCTGTAAAAACGGGTATACCGTTGGCGATATGTCTATTACAGGGCACCACTATTTCTATTTAAACTACTGTCAGATCAAGCTAACAGAGCAAATAGAAGGAGCTGCTGCTACTAAAAGTATCGCATTTCCGCACTTTTGGGACGGCGATTACGAGTATTTCTGGCTTATGGAAATAAGCCGTAATGGTATCAGTCGAGAAAAGCTGAATAAGCTTAAGCTTAGTACAGATATAGAAGATCGATGGTTAGATGGAGGGCATCATCTGATAGTATCTAAAGCTCGTCGTAAAGGATTTTCATACAAAAATGCCGCCATTACTACCAACACCTATAATACTGTACGTAATAGCTACACGCTATTATGCGCCTTTGACAAAAAATACCTATATCCCAAAGGCATA
>Ga0213864_10000500_pt1 | contig 17551 bp, 17 predicted proteins | sample PICome_5_FD_160078 | JGI IMG/M metagenome (GOLD analysis project Ga0213864, IMG submission 160078) | Coastal seawater microbial communities near Pivers Island, North Carolina, United States - PICO247 | ecosystem: Environmental > Aquatic > Marine > Coastal | place: USA: North Carolina... | reverse complement strand
GCACTTGCGTAATGACATAATCTTTTCTTGTTCTCCTTAACAAATTTCTTTCGTGATCATCAAGGAATGCCATCTCGAGACAAACTTTGCAACTATTTATTTGATTGGGGTAAAGTTCTTTGATGTCAGTGTCAACTGTAACTGTTTCTGTTACCTTCTGTGTGCGAAGTGTACTTACGCGTATAGTATCATTAGTTGGACCATTTAACACATTCACGTAGTTTATCATAGATTTATTTACATCGCCTACACCACCCGTGTTATCAGCAGCTGACGTAAACAAAAATCTCTCCCATTCGGAACCCGTGTACGCGTATTTTCTTATCACCGTACCAAATGGTGCTGAATTTTGTTCTGATACATAAGCAATCGCATTTCCATCTGAAGAAAGTATAAATCTTTTCAGTGTAGTACCACCCAATACCGGAAACAATAAAGATTTCTGTTTCCATCCAAAGCCGTCGTATGAATATATGTATGTGTACGTGGGTGTGGCGACACCCATTATCGTACCGTCGGTTGAAAATGAAATTTTATTCACATCTGAAATATTTATATTTAGACCGGATTTTGTAAGATTATAATTTTCATCTATATTTTGAATGGTCAGTATATCAGTAGTAGAATTGTATGTAGCAAGTCTATTCAAGTCTAACGAAACATCATAGACATTTGAATATTCTACCAACGTGTTTGACAATAAAACTGAACTAGGATTTGATAAATCATATGTGATTATTCCTCGCCCATAAATAGTAACTTTAGTTTCGTCTTCCGAAAATAAAACCCTTGTGTCATCTTGAAATGAGTGTGAATGTATAACATTTTTTGCATTATCATTGTCTGAGTCAACATAAAATACGTTAACAAATCTGTTACCCAAAAATTTAAATACATAAACATTTGTCGTGCCACCATTCGTTGTGATCAGCGAAAAATATGCACCATTTTTTGAAACAGCTAAAGAACTAATAGTTTCTGGGTTAATTAAGAAACGTGTAGAACTATTGTTTATAACAATTTTGTAATCACCTGGAAATAGGTCATAAATACTGTTTCTTTTATAAACAATTAAAGCATTCGAGTCGTTAACATGTCCAATCATAACAAGACCATCATCAGATAAAACAATATCTTGAATGTCATCGTATACTAAAAGTTGATCTTGGTTCATAAGCCGTCTGTAAGAACTATTTTCATTAAGTAAATATTCATCTACTTGTTGTGTAGTTAAACCTTGATAGCCGGCACCTAGTACTTGACCACCCGTATCTGTCACATCTTCTAAATTTTTGATAACAATGTCATCATAGTTTTCTACAGATCTTGTAATTTCTTGAATTTTAATATATTCAGTAACAGAATCTGTTTTTTTAATGACTAGTACCGTGTGATCATCGTTCACAGCTACAAAGTTACCATTAAATGTCACTTCATTACTTTTATAGCGGTATACTTCGACCCAACCCGAAGAATTTATATCATAAAGATACAACCTTCCAACACCTTCGTAAGAGTTGATTCCTTCTTGGTAAGTTTCGTTGGAATTAAACACCAATATCGCGTCACCATCCTTTGTAAATTTGACTTTGTCATATTCGTATACACCGATTGTTTGACCATAACGAACCCATTCACCATTTAACCTTTCATATACCGTAAGGGTAGGGGTGTTAGTATTCACAATCAATTTTGATGCATCATGTGACAATTGTGCATCTTGAAAATTACCAATGAGTTGGTTTGCAACCTGTGTTTGAGTAGTCAAGGAAAATGCAGTTACAAAAAAGTTTAACCCATCAGTTGTAAGTTTTACTATAGTAGATCCATCACCGGAAACGTTTCGAACACTGGTGTCACTCGTAAAGTCATAGTCTGTTCCATTCCACGTCCAATACCCATTTCCGACTTGAACAATCACATCTCCATCATCTGAAAATTGCACATTCGAAATATCAATGTTCACATCCGATGCATTGTATGTATTCCAACTTCCATTTTCATAACGATGGATACCACTCGCGTTTATGACAGTGTTGAGTCCCTGAGAAACTTCACCAATGCCACTGAATGTCTGTGTAGTTGTATCCGCCAACTCTCCTCTGAGTAACCGTTTGAAAGTTGTTTCTGTGCCACCAGAGTTCAATGCAAATGTTGTTCCATCTCTCGATACCGCGACAACATTACTTGTAATGATGACATTGGATTGTAGTTCATAATCTAGAATGACAGTCTCGATGGCTGTAGATGTGGGATCAGTCGTCTTGACAATACAATCCGAAATTTCTCGAAATTTAATCTCTATGCTCACTTCTTGATAGCACATAGCACAAAGAGGTACGGCAAGTTCTGGATTTCTATAAAAGTAAAATGGAATATCAACAAACAATTTTTTGGTTGTCGTCGCTGGTCCAAGGTGACCCAAAATCACACCACTTGAAACGGGAACATCAGATGTTCTATCTGGGTATTTACCAATCAATGTGTTCAAAGCATTTTGTCTTGATTGTGTATAATTTTGTTCGGAGTAGATTTGAAGATAGTCACTTGGAATTCTCTGGACTCTTTCATCTCCGATGTACATGTCAATGTATTCGATCATCGCATGACCAATCGATTCGACATAACCAACACGCGTTGTTTCTGCGCCAGCAATAGGTGCGAGCTCCACATCGAGACTAATTGTCTTCAAAAGATCGCCTTGATCTTTGGGTATGGTAAGTCGGATAGTCTTTCCAAATTCTGCTTCGTTATCGATGTCCAACTTGACATAATTGCTCGCATAATTTGTATGCTTTTTGAATAGCTGTACAAAATAGGAATAGTCCGGGTCTTCTGTAAAGTATACGTCCTGGACACCCCTTGTTGTAAGCTGAATACGACCAGCCATTACTACTATACCCGCTTAAAATTTTAAACCAGCGAGACCGCTTTCGATGTGTAAGACATTGTAACTTACCGCATAAATTTTTACTGTAGTAGGTCCAGGTTTATCGGTTTCAATACCAATGGTCATGAGTTTGTGGAAAATACGACTCATGTTCACTTGTCCTGTTGGATAATACACTTCTGGATCTTCTGCAAAACTATATGTAGCAAAGTTTGAGATAGCTGTTGGAGAATTCACATGTTTTACTAGGGCTTGTTGATAATTCAAAAAGTTGTAATCCGCATCTATGATATTTGTATCGTTAAAGTCAAGTTTAAGTTTTGTAATTTTTTCGTATTCATTTGGTGTCGTCGCATTTTCGTTTGTAGCCAAGATGTAAAATTCCCTGACTGGATTTTTGAAATTTACCATAAAAGATTTTTCAGTTTGCCCTTCGGTGAATATTGCTTGTGATACCTGAAGCTGTGTGATGACATATTCAAGTGGCATCGATCTTAGATATGACTGTTCTTCTGGTGTTACAAATGCAAACTCAGTATCGAGTGATGCATTCTTCATGCTTGCCACCACACCCAATTCTGGTACACCACCGTTTATCATCTCATCCAGACTTCTAAGTTTAATTCGGACTTCAACCAGTTGTTTACCGAGAGCAATAGTTGGTATGGCCAGACTCGGATTTCTATTAAAGTAAAATGGAAGATCAATGAAGAATGTGTACTCACCCGTAAAATCTAAAACTTCATTGCCATGACCGTTCAAAAAATACAATGTTTGTTCGACATCGTCGATTGTATTGTGAAGTTGTTGGTGCATATAGATGTATTCACCAGTTAAACGTTCAATCAATTGACCACCGATATACAGGTCGGCGGTTTCTATAAGATGCGAACATACAGAGGGTACGTAATTTAATGGATTACCATCACCATCTTCTGGTTGTGTCAAAATAAATTTAACAGTCATACCCTTGATCAAGTCGCCCTTGTTTTGTGGAAGTATACATTGGAGTTCTTCACCAAAGTCAATGTTCCCATCGAACGGCGTTTCAATTTGTTCAATCGAAAACTTTGTATGTCTTTTGAATGCCGTCAAAAAATATGAAAATTCTGGATCACCTGTAAGCCATTGATCCTGAACACCAGTCACGGCGAGCTTTACAGCCCCGGACATATCTACTATGTGTGAGTAAAATTTTATGAAATAAAACGGGACACTAACAGTAGAATGAACCTTCAACTGAGGAAATTCAACCCGGCGAATATGGATGACGATCGTATTTGCGTATTCATAGGAAAACGTAACACAGGTAAGTCTACGTTAGTCAAGGATATCATGTACTATAAGAAACATATCCCAGCCGGAATAGTTTTATCAGGCACAGAAGAAGGTAACCATTTTTATGGTGAATTTATTCCGGACATCTGTGTGTATGGAGATTATGATGGCGAGGCAGTAGACCGTGTGTTAACTAGACAGAGAAAGCTTGTTGGTACGAAGGGTAAAAACAGAACAAACGGTGCATTCATGCTTCTGGACGATTGTATGTACGACTCAAAGTTTCTAAAAGAAACAAGGATTCGTCAGTGTTTTATGAACGGAAGACACTTCAACATCTTTTTCATGTTGACGATGCAATACGTGATGGATCTTCCACCAGCACTTAGAGCCAATGTGGACTACGTGTTTATACTCAGGGAAAACATCATACAAAATAGGGAAAAGTTGTACAAATCATTCTTTGGTATATTCCCTTCTTTTGATATGTTCTGTAAAGTGATGGATGCATGCACCGAAAACTATGAGTGTCTCGTGTTAGACAATACAGTAAAATCTAACAAGATACAGGATTGTGTTTTTTGGTACAAGGCTACGATTCGAAAGGGTTTCAAGGTCGGGAGTCCTCAACTTTGGGCCATGCACAAAAAGACTTATAACCCAAATTATCTCGAACAACAGGAAGCAGATGCTAAAAAAGCAACAAAGAAAACAGCACTTAAAATTACAAAGAAGAAATAGTCAGGACGTGCGTGATTATTTTTTCTTAAAAAACATGAATACATACTAAATGACGGACATCCGTACTATGAATCTTGCAGACAACTCTGATGGCATGGTTCAACTTAACTCGTCTACTGCATTCGTGTCACAAGATACTGAAAAAAATGTCAGTCAAAATAAAGAAACGATGGACTCTACACCTATTGCCGAATTGATGGGTCAACCCGAACCGATGGAGATGCAACAGCAAATGCCGATGCAACAACAAATGGCGATGCCGATGCAACAACAAATGGCGATGGCTGTTCCGGTTCCAGCTCCGGCTCCGCAGCAAGTGCAAGTCTCTGCTCCGGAGTCGAAGAATCCGTTTAACTTGACGGATCAACAAATGCAAGCTCTCTTGGTCGCTGCGTGCACGGCTGCTGCCATTAGCACACCGGTCCAAGAAAAACTCGCGACCATGGTCCCGCAATTCTTGAATGATGCGGGACGTCGAAGCCTCATCGGCCTTGCGGCGACGGGACTCGTGGCGTCGGTCATCTTCTACGCTGGTCAATCTTATGTGATCAAGGCGTAAACTTATTGCTCCCAACCCATGTTACTGTAGATGGAATTATCCACACCCAGTACATAGGTCACAATCGTTCCGAATATGAACGCAGCTAGAAAAAGAAGACTAATTTCTAAACTTCTTCTTCTATTTTCGCCGTATTCTTTGATCTGAGACTTAAGAGTCTTGACAACTCGGGTCAACATTTCAACCGCAATAAACGCAATGATCGTCGAAGAAAAGAAGAATCCTCGATCGACCGCCAATTGAGGGACTTGACCGACAATAATTCTGAGAATGTTAGGGATGACAATAGTCATGAGAGACAGATTCAACCAATAGTTTCTCGTGTACATGGGAGCCATGGTCATCGCATAGACAACCACCCACATGAGAACCGCCGTGGCAACTGTTCCAACTGGTGTCTTCATTTGGAGTATACACAGATTATTTGTCCTGGATGTGCATGCCACAGAAAGGTGTCTCGTTGGGTATCTGCTCGTAGATGTTTAATCGAATACACATGTCCCTGAGTTTCTTGTAGTTTTCCCAGTATTGTTCGGTGTGGTTATACTCATCGACTGTACAATGAGCTAGTTCATGGATGAGTACATGGAAAATTTCATTCGGTTCGCCATCCAAGCAAAGACCAATCTCGTAGCCTTTATTGACATTGTATCCAACCGTGCCATTAAGAGTGTGGTGACCTGTGATCAAAATACATTTGCTCAACTTTTCAAATTCTGTACCCTTCAAATTTTCGCGAAGAATTTGATACTTTTCTTTGACTACCCTGAGTTTTTCGGGGTCCTTGGTCATCATTAGTATGTACATGTTGATGACGAAAAGTATGATCCACGTGATCATTTTCTATATGTAAATATAAATTTACTGTACAACCTGGATATGTGACTTCCTGTCAAAGCTTCCCAAGTGTTCAACTTGAAACCTGAATTTTCTAAAGTGTGAATGAGCATGTCTTTGTATGCAACCGGTTCCGACTTTGGACCATCCGCGTAGTAAGGTGTATCGACAAGTTCTACAAATAGTTTTTCACCAAAACCACCGTTACCATGAGTTTTCAATTTGAAAAAGTTTCCAAGATCATCTTGAATTGGTGTATTGTAAAGTATACTTTCAGAATCTGGTATGATTCCGATAAGTTTACCACCTGGTTTCATTCTATTTCTAATTTCTCTGATCGAGTCTTTGAATAATTTTTCTGATGCGAAGATGTAATGTAATGAAAAATTGAAACATATGATATCATATTTTCTATTCGGACATGCAAATATATCTCCATGATAAAAGTTGACACGCATCTTGAGATTGCGAGCCCGACTCTTTGCTTCTTCGAGAGACTGTTCACTCGGGTCACACATGCTTATGTTTGCACCCGCATGTCTCCATTTTTGAAGATCGCCACCACAACCACATCCTACATCCAAGATTTGATCCCCTTCACGGGTCACACTTTGAATGAGATCACGCTTGTAGGTATTGTGAGCTCGGCGTATTTCTTCCATGTCTTAATATAGATGTTTGTTCTTAATCCACTTAAGTTTGAAAAGGCTTAAAGTTTTTAACGTAAGCATAGCTATAAAATGGCTTCTCTTGAACAAGATTACACTACCGTCCCGGGACAACTCTACGCATGCCTGTCTGTTGTTGGTCCGGAAGCACCACAAAAGAATGATAAGTTTGGTATTAAGATTCGTGGTTGCTTCAACACGCGTGAAGAAGCTGCAAACCACGCGAAGCGTCTTCAAAAGGAAGATGCAACCTTTGACATTTACGTGGTCGACATGTACAAGTGGTTGTTGATTCCACCGGATGTGGATAAGATTGATGATGTTCACTATACCAACGAAAAGCTCGAAGAGATTATGTCCGGATACAAGGAAAACCAAGCCATGGCTGCGAAGATGTTCGAAGAACGTAAGCGTGACATGATGGAAGCGAAGACGACTTACATCAAGCCGGGTGATGAGAACTCCAAGTATTACAACAAGCCGGATGAAGCCCCGATCAGTCACCCAGCTGAAGTTTTGGAACGTCTCAAGAAGGAAAAGCCGGACGCTCCGATGGAAGAATTGGTCAAGGAAGCTGACGCGATTGTTGCAGCTGAAGTCGAAGAGAGACGTAAGCAACGCGAAGCCTCCAGCACGGATGCGACGATTGAGGAACAAAAGGAAGAAGGAGAGGCCGAGGTTACCAGTGAGGAGGCTGCTGCCGAGGTTACCAGTGAGGCGTAAGAAAAATATAGGTAAATACTAAATATGTTCAGTGTATTGCTCAACATAATTACATTATTGATTGTGTTCGTGGTTGCGATCTTCTTTTTCACATCACCTGAAATTGTCAAAAAGAAGATGAATACAGCATCAGAAGTTTTAGCTGCACAACTCAAGGATCCTTTGATCACGAGTCGTGCGTATTTTACTGAAAGGAAACGTGGTTCAACTGGTGAGTTTGTTGGGAATTTTCCCCATGAACATACCGATTGGATCTATGGGTATCCTCTTATCCAGGCCTAAGAATCACGGGTTGCATAGTCTTACCCATAAAAAAGCCAAGAAGAAAAACAACAAAACCAATGATCCATGTCGACTTATCGATGTTGGCAAAGATATCATTGTTTTTTTGTGGTTGTTCCGGATACATCATCATTTGTGGATACATCATGGGTTGTTGCGGTTGGTGGTGGTAGTATTCTTGTTCCGGTTCTTGATCATCTTGCATCTTAAGCTCTTTATCAAATTCAATGGGGTTACCAATGTCAGCCTCCATTTTTTATAATTACTTTGATTTTTTTAAGCTTGAAATTCCTCATCTTCCTCGTCGTCATCGATGATGAAATCTTTCAAATTTCCATTCTCGTCTGTGTCCTCGTCGTCATCGTATTCACTTTCATCATCTGAATAATATTCATCGTCAGTTTCGATGTCACTCCCATCATCTTCGGTATCGTATTCGTCATCACCGTAATCATCTTCAACTTTTTCTTCGGGAGTGTACATTTCAGGCTTCTTAATAATACGACCAGATCTAGAAATCATCGTTCTATTATAGTCTACTGTTTAAGTATTTCGGATGGAACGCAGCGTTTTTGTTGATTGCAGCGTTCATAATCTCTTTTTCACCGAAATAACCGACTATTTTAGCTAGTTCGCTGATTTCTTCCTGGAATTCCGTCATGAGACCGATGTTTTCAAGGTGTTCTAATGCTTTATAAAGAAACTGTGTGGCAAGTTCTACATCATGAATCCATTCCTTGAACATGTTAAAGTTTGTCACAAATCCATAAAAATTCTCTTTATCTAGGCCTGAGTATTGGTGTGCCTTTTTAAGAAGATCATCAAGTTTGTCGACTCGAACATCTTTCTGTGTCAGCATTTTTGTGAGATATGCAGCTGCTGCAAACAACACGACCGACATCTTATTTTTTAGTCGGAAATAAAATTTCCTTTGTTTTTGTATTGAGTATATTCTTCCTGTGAGATTGTCCTTTGCATTCTGAACATTTCAATTCTATACCCGACTTGTCAATGATAAACTGACAGGTAGCTCTGTGTCCATAGTCACACTCTGTCATTTCAGCGTCGGCTATATACTTTGACTTATTCTTTGTAATCTTGATAATTTTTGTTGAACGTATACATTTATTGATGTATGCATTAAGCGTTTCGACAGCTTTGTCTGTTTCGACTGGATCTTTCTGTGGTGGTGTTTTTGGGCGGACCGGTGGTTTCGTGTCTGGATACATTTTAGAAACAATCGTGTCGTTTAACATGTGTTCACGCCCTCTGAAGTCTGCACAAAAACCATGGAACCGTCCTTTGATGGTTTCACATCTACAAAAACATTTTTGGACGACAGTCTTACCGACAACATGAAACCAGACGTGATTTGAGTTGTGTGATCTTCTAAGATTTTCACAATACTTTGAAGTTGTAGACACTAGGAATTGATTTTTATGATGAAACATTTTCGTAATCCTCGCATCTTCTTGACCTTCCATGTTTTGTCGAATGAATGTTTCCAAGTAAGCCCGAGCTTCATCATCGACAAACTCATCTTTCATCTGAGCTTCGGTGAACGACCCCTCTTTCTTCTTGTTACCATCGATCGCTGGAACAGTTGTAACCTCTGTAACGTCTGTCCGAACAATGGAGTCTTTTAGAATGTCGACCGATGGTTCTTGTGTCAGTGTATCCATGCGACACATGACATGTCCATACACATATTTGAAGATTGGAAGGTACGGAGGTTCGGTAATCTTTCCGGTGTTGTCACACTCTGAACATCCTTGTCCTTGGCATGCGATGTGCTTTCCCTTCTTGTATGACCATGGCATCCGAAATCCACTTCCAGCTGTTCGCTTTTTTGTGTCACCATAGACAGAGTTATCAATAATTTGATTCCAATTTTTATTTTTGAACACTGAAGTCAAAGTCGCGATGACATGATCCCTAAGGTTGTTGGCACCTTCTTGGTCAACAACAAAGTTTGGCCAGTTTAAATGAACACCCGTCTTGATGAGTCCATCATCAACTTCTTTGGGTTTTGATACACATATGAGACAATCACGACCGCCATATATTTTTACTTTGTCACAAATAATCCGACACAATTTTTGAAGATAGTCAAGTTGCATGGCATCTTCATCTTTGTAATCAATATCTAAGAAGAAGTTGTACGTCGGCGTTTTTTGTTCCACGAGATACAACTTTTCCTTTTTCGTCACAGCCTTGATGTACTCGTCACAAAATTCATCGACTCGATCGTGTGGGATGTAAAGTGAACCACCGTTCATGAGAACGTGTGAACGGTTCTGCTTTTCACCCTTTGTGAATTTGTTCTTTGAACACCATGCCTTAAACATACTTACCATTTTAGAGAGTCATTCTTTTAATCATCTTGATGTGAGTCATATAGAATCGATCGCATACAAGAGACATCGTGATGCTCTTTTCTTTCTGAAGCTAATTCCTTTTTAATAACAAGAAGCTCGTAGACTGTCTTAGTCTTTACATCCTCAATGTATTGATCTGCCCGACGTTCACTGTAAGCCTTGTTATCAACAAGAAGATCTCTGATTTGTTTTAAGATGTAAGTCTTTGACTTCATTCTATTTTATAGAAAATGTTTTTCTATTAAGCGAAGTGACACACGAATAAAATTCTGGATTCTGTATTACATTTTTTATTATGAGGTCCCACCTCTTTCTAACATTAAACTCTTCGAGGGTATCAAAGCTCATGAAGTCATTCTCATCGAATGTCTTCTTTATTGGTTCCTTGTTAATCTTTTTCAAATTTGTTTTCATTTTTTCATCATTGAATTTTTTAATCATACCCAATTGCTCGGGTCTTTTGTAATTTACAAAAAAGATAAACACGTTGTAGACCAAGTCGGTCGTTGCATTTTCTTTAACTGTAAAATTAAATTCCGTATATTCTCCTTTTTTAAGAGCCACGACACCACGGGTCTCTTCTTCTAACTCTCTGAGGGCACATCGTAAAGGATTGAAAATTTCTCGACGTCTACATCCACCTGTGACAAAAATCCAATCCTTAAATCTTCGATCTCTCACTGTGAGAAACCGAGGCCGGTCACCCTCAAACGTGACTGGGATCGCTATTGCTTTGTATTTTTTCATTGCTCATTTAGCAAGTTATAATAAGCGGATATGTTTATTCTTCCTTTTTCTCCTCGGTGGTCGGCGCAACTTCCGGCTTCGGCTGAGAAGTTTCCGGTTCGACGTGTTCAATCGTCAAATTCTTCATCAAGTTCAAAGAAAACGTCTTGACGGCGTGCACGTCTTCCTTGGTGCGTCGCATGTCGTTAAACATGTAGGCGATGACACCGAGGCAAACGACAAGGCCGACAATCATCATGGTTTCGCGGTCAAAAGAAATCATCTTTATGTGTAATTATCGATCAAAACTTTTAAGCAGAAATAATTGCACCCATTTTGGTCTTACCCTTTTCTGGGCAGGCATGTTCGGCTTCAATAAATTGAAGTCTTTGGTAACGCTCGGCTTCACATTGAGCTTCTCTGGAAGGCACTTGGACAATCTTTTCGAGTGTCCTGGACTTTGGATTGTAGGTCAAGACAAAGACAGCTCCTATCAAAAAGATAATCAACCAGAAGTTCATTTTACTAGTAGTCAACATAATATAATGTTTGGTCAGGCATTGTATTATGTTTTTAGTGACGTGTATTTAAGAAAAATTAGTTCGAGTACATGAGGCCACCCATACCGTTTTCAACACGGAGAATGTTGTAGTTCACGGCGTAGATATCATCCTTGAAGTTGTTCGTTTCGCTCACGAGGCGAGCGGAATCAAGGCGAGAGAAGTTGAGGGTACCCGTCGGCTGCAATCTGGACGTATCGAGGCAGAACGGGAAGGCGTAGAGGCTGTCCTTGTTGGTACCATCGGAGTGCGGCATGTGGTAGTAGGACGAAACCATGCTGTAGTGCGGGTCGGCGAACTTGAAGTCCGTGACATCCGTACCGTTGATTTGGAGCTTGATGCGGTTACCAGTCGTGTGAACACTGTCGGCCGCCACATTGGACGCCGCCAAATACTTGACCGGGTGGTTGAAGTTGAGTTCTTGCACCTTGGACAAAGAGGCTGTCGCCTTTTGAACTTGTGTGATCAAGATTTGTTGCGGTTCGGCAGCCAACATTTCACGTTCGGCCGTGTCGAGGTACACATAGTTCGCGTAGCACTCGATGCGACGAGCAGAGCTGTCAACATTGGCGTGGGACGCCCAGCGAATGCGGAGTTCCACATCGTGGTACTGGAGGGCGACCAACGGGAGAGCCGACTGCCAGTTTTCGCAGAAGCTGAATCTGAGCGGGTAGAACTTGGAAGAACCACCATTGTAGAGAGAACCGGCCGCAGACTTAGCGAGACCAGTCGCCATGAGGTCCGGAGCGATGTTGTCCGTGAAGAAGGCATCTTGTTCATCGATGACCTGACCACCGACCAAGAGTTCAACCTTGTCGATCACGGTCGACCAGTCAAGGTTTTCCGTCGCGTTGGACGCGATGGACGTCAAGTAGACGTAACCCAAGAGATCACCCTTGCGTTCGAAGCGAACCGAGGACATACCACCTTGGGAGAGGTTGCCCTGGATGACTTGACGTTCGACAGTTTGGGAAAAGTTCGTGTGACGCTTGTAGGTAGAGCGGAAGAAGCTGACTTCCGGATCGCCGACGAGGTGTGCATCCTGAGCACCGACGGCCACGAGCTGAGCGATACCACCAGACATTTTATAGTATATGGAGAGTTTATTTTTTTAAGTCACGAAAATTGGCGAAAACGTTATAGGCTATAGTTACTCGTCCAGATTTACTACATGGTTTGACTAGATGTGGTAAAGACGACGAGGTTATGATCAATGTACCTTCTGTTATTGATTTTTCCTGTGATGTATCGAATTCACACACGGTGTGAAGAGGAAGAAATGGTTGGTTTTTCAGTCTGTACACGGTATCGTTCGTCTCTCCAGGATTATTTAAGATGTAGACGAGCGAAAAGCATGGATGAAATACATTTTCATATGGGTACGCGTTATGTTCATGAAGTTCCTGAAAATCACCTTCTTCGTATGTATTGAACCACGCCGAAACGATTTTGATTTCTTCAATGTCCATCTTGACTTGATCGAGCATGTCATTCAGAGGTTTGAGCACGAGATTTTCGACGAGCGTGGAATCGTATAAAAAGTCATTGACGTCGATACCAAGACTCGTGCCGAGCTTACACGCTTTGAAGGGTGTGTTACCATCTATGGTTTCCTTCAAGTCAAGTATCTTCGGTAAATATGTCTTTCTGATTTCTTTGTGCTCTGGGATTTGCGTCCAGTACACAAAGTGAGCGGGGAAATGATGGAAAGGCATCTATTATGAGAATAGATTTTCACTACACGTGAGAGAATGCGTCCTGGACGTCTTTTACGGTGAGTTGAATGAATGGAGGTTTTCTTTGCGGCGAGGAACACTCACTCACCGGAGAGAAAATGGGTAGTTAGCTAGTTAGGGGCGTCGGGCCAAATGGGATTTTCGGGATCAGTGGTATTTGCAGGGAGATCTCGGAGGGCTTGGCGGTAGTCCAACCACGCTTGTTTGGCTTCGGGAGTGGGATGGGGGTAGTCGATGGTGACGTACTTGTCTGTTTTGTCTAGGAGATTATTTCTAGTTTCTCTTATAACTGACATTTCATATTCAAATATTTTTTTTTCTAATTCTTGTTTGAATATGCTTATATCTGGTTTATCTTTCTTTATAGAATCGTAAATTTGTATATAATCATCGGTATCTATAGACATAGCCATACCAGTCATCTTTCCAATTAATCTCTTAACTATTCTTCTCTTGACATCCATTATTATCTAACTAAGATTTTTAACGAAAAGTCACTGTTAAAATTAGTTGCAAACGTCCAATCCAAATTTCCAGATGAATCATAAAATGGATGTCCAGAAACATTCTCACCCATACCTATATCTGGATTTGCATCGGCGTGGTCATTCCAAGCGAGACAAGTTTTATTGTTTGTTCTATCATGAACCTGGAATGAACCAAAACCAAGATCATTATCATTAGTTTCATCATCATAATCGTACACACTAGAATTACCACCAGTCGTGCCGTAATTAGATCTCCATATTTCTAAACTACCATTTATACCAGTTCTTTTAGGCTGAGCTGTAGAATTTGAGCAATACACGTTCAAGTTTTGTATTGTTGTATTGTCGAGTACACCCGAATAACTATTATCTGGAACTTTAAGTTCGGATATGGTATCTAGGGCTGTTATTTTGTCAAATGAACAAAATATTTCATCGATTTTCGTTTGTCCACTAAATTTATGGGTCATGTAATATGCAATTCTGGTATAAGAAGGTAACGCTGTGACTGTGGTATCGGTGTCTCTTCTGTAAGTGTATATTATATTACCACTAGAATCGCGAGTTGGGTCATCTATCTCATACACTACCGTCCATGGTGTTAAATCTTCTGTGTTACCAACTAAACTATACGAAGGTGTAAATGTCCTAGAATTATTTTGAATTGGAACCCATCCATTAGCATATGCATACTCAATAAATTCTGTATCCGTGTTAAAACGTAAAGTACCATTTTGTGGGTTTGTCGGTCTTTGATCAGTTGTACCGTATGGAATTTTTATTCCAGACGTTGATGAAGTCCCACCTGGAACTATGTCTAACACCTTTTCAACTGTTGCATTCCTAGTCGCATTAAGTACTTTGGCGGCATATTTAGCACCTTCTCTTCCCATCTCATCGTAGCCTTCTGGAGAGTAATGAATGCTATCCGAAAACTTACTTTGTGCATAAAATTTATAACAACTAAATACAAAGTGTAAATTTGCTCTATCTTTCCACATTTCTCTTTGTGCGGCTCGCGGATTTACAAATTCGTTTGTCGCTGTACGAGATATTTCATAATAAAATACGTTATCGTATCCGTTCGATATCCAATAGTCATACAATTGTAAAAATTTAGCCTTATATGCAGCAGTTGTTTGAGCTTGGTCACTTTCACCCTGGTGCCACAAAAGACTTTTATTTTTTACTTCATACCCCCAGTTTTCAAGCACTATTTCCGCTTTATTTAGAATATCTGTTGAGCGTTTAACAAAATTTGTATCTTTATAATCTATATCCCATTCTAAAGAATTAAATATAGAAGAACCACCTTTTGCACAATATAAAATGATACATTCGCGTCCAGTTTGTTTATAGTATTCTTCGCAAAATGCAGGTAAACATGATCCAGTTGAAGCAGTGTCTATCGTATCTGTGGCACCTACAGGATCGCGTATTAATTTGAGTGGTGTTTTTGTTGCCGCCGTCCAATACTGTGGGTCAAATTCGCGGCCATAGTCGGGTTTTACCGTAGCATCTGCATCTCCAGCTCTTCCAGACATATTCGATTGGCCAGCTGCCGTAAATATATCAAACACGGGTTTCTTATATATGTCCCACTTAGCATTTAGGTATTTATGAAGATGTATTAATTCATCTTCGGTGAGGTTTCGTGTAAAGAATATCGCTTCACCCAACCAGGATTTGAAGGAGTAACTATTGTTATTATCCGAGTCTGAACCAATTCTAACTACAGCCTCGGGTCTGGTGGATGTGACTTCGGTGGTCTCGGCTGCAAACATTCCATTGACATATAAACTAACCGTCGTACCATCGAAATTGATTGTAGCGATGTACTTTATTCGTGTTTTTTCTCTATTTATTAGGATATCTGTGGCTTTACCCGCGTGTGAATTCACGCGGTTTCCACTAGATAAATACAAATTATGACGTCTATCAGTTCCATCATTATCCGAATTAAATAAATTTGCAATCAATTGAATAGTTGCAGATACATCCGGTGGCTCGTGTGTCTCAACGACTGCAGTAAAACAATATGGTGTGTCGGCAGTAAGTACACTTGCGGGTAACGGGGCCTCCATGTGATTTGTTAATGGGTCTCTACCATCAAAATACAACATACGTTTCGACGTGTCGTATGTGACACCTCTATTAGCGGAAACAGTAAAGTCGTTGCCAAGTGAAGTTTCGTCCCATACTTTAGTAACTTTACCGTTCCCATCGACATCAATATTACCCGGGTTGTCCGCATTAAGCCAAGTACCGATTATATCAATATCTATATTGAATGGTGTATTTATACTTGGTGTGACTTCTTCTACTTCTGATGTTTTCAATTTACCATCAATTTTTGCCGTTCCTACGACATCGACGTTACCATTAAATATAGGTAACCCTCCATCGACCGCGAAGGTTTCAGTGAAGAGGCGCCATTCGCCGATTATGGTACGATTATTGGTTGATGCATATGACCCACCTGCTATTTTTTCCACCACGAGTGCATAATACTTATACGATGCTGACGCATCAATGACAAATTGTTTTTGTGTCTCGGTACTGTAATCACTTGCGACCACTCCCGTTATTTGTTTTAGAAGAGTCCACGAGGAATCATCATTACTTCCTATGATAGAAAACGTACCAGGTAATAGTTGTTTAGTATCACCCTCCGACCGTGCCTGTAAAGAGATGTGTCTCAAACGTGTTTTGTAAGGAAGTTCTAATTTTACCCATTCGCCGTTTATACCTCCGATGGAATGTGTGCCATCGTGTAAGAATGTAACCGTGTCATAAGTTTGGTCAGACGACCACCCACTTGTTGAACCAGTAAGCTTATCAAAACAATTCCAATCTCCAAAATTTGGTTCTGAACCTTCGCTCGAACTCGTCACTTTGTACGTCCCATGTCCATCGACCACCGTAGAGTCGCCCGTGAGAGCCGTCGGTGGTTGTTCGGACACGATGGCCAATTTGTTGGAGATGAGCCCCCCAGAGTCCATGAGGTCCCCAGTGGCGCTGTTCCATGTCACCAAGTTCGATGCCGTGGCTGCGAGTGGGAGGTTTGGTGCGTAGACGTTAGAGTTGAGGTTTGCTGTGCCGTTAACATCGAGAGCTGCCCCGGGATCGGTCTTCCCCACACCGACATTCCCTGTCGTCGTGTCCACGAAGAGATTGGCAGTACCAACTTCCAAGTTCGAGGAGAATGCAGACGTGCCCACGACATCCAATTTGTACTGTGGATCGGTCGTTCCCACACCGACATTCCCCGTCACGGTGTCTACGAAGAGATTGGCAGTACCAACTTCCAAGTTCGAGGAGAATGCAGACGTGCCCATAACATCCAATTTGTACTGTGGTTCGGTCTTCCCCACCCCAACATTCCCAGTCGTCGTGTCCACAAACAGATTGGCCGTTCCAACTTCCAAGTTCGAGGAGAATGCAGACGTGCCTACGACGTCCAATTTGTACTGTGGGTCGGTCTTCCCCACACCGACATTCCCTGTCGTCGTATCCACAAACAAGTTTGCCGTTCCAACTTCCAAGTTCGAAGTCACAGTCACGTTACCATACAAATTAATAGGCAATGCATTGGCCGTATCAACCGCAATCTGTGTCCCATTGGCTCCGGACATCGTGTGGGAAATCTTGAAGCCTGCACCTTCGTCATAGAACACGGCCACAT
>Ga0213864_10000488_pt1 | contig 17719 bp, 12 predicted proteins | sample PICome_5_FD_160078 | JGI IMG/M metagenome (GOLD analysis project Ga0213864, IMG submission 160078) | Coastal seawater microbial communities near Pivers Island, North Carolina, United States - PICO247 | ecosystem: Environmental > Aquatic > Marine > Coastal | place: USA: North Carolina... | reverse complement strand
AACATTCCGCCTACAGCTCCCGACTTTCCTTTTTGAGGAGCAACATGTAATCCTCCAGCAATTGGATTTCCTGGACAGGGTTTTTTTATGCATTCATTTAAATCATTTCTGGTATACCCCTCTTTACAAATGCAGTTCTTTTTATCGGAATCCAATTCTTCATTTGCTCCACAGGAAGGCGTACTATTCGATCCTGAGCTCGGGCCTCCTCCAGGTGGCCATCCGCCGCATTCTACTTCACAACCTGAATTTCCTCCATCTAGTTCTTGCTGATAAATAGTTGAAATGGAGACGTAAGGTGTAGGTTTAGAGGCCACAATTACCACTTCACTTAAGTTTTGAGTATTACAAACACAATATTCATTATCAGCCGAATGCCCGCATGACTGTCGACATTCTACACTATCGGTTTTTCCGGCGACATCCTCTCTAAAGGTATATGTGCTTGTTAATAAATTGTTCTCAAACCATCCGCCACCATAAAAGTGCCCTTCCAAATCAGACAAGATCACTTCTCCAGTAAAACTTGTAGATTTCTCATCTTTCTTTAAATAATGAACAACTTTTGCCTTAACCTCATTATTAATCTTCAACATCACAATACGACTACTATACCCTTCGTCTGCTGTTTGAACGGGGGCAACAAGCAATTCCTGATCTGAATTCGCAATAAGCTCTGATTTTAATGCATCTATATCCACATTCTTTATGTAGTTGTTTGAGTTCTTAAAATTCCGATTTGATAAAAACTGAAATGCTTCACTTTTAGTTACGGTGGAAAATTCACTCAAATTTTCTGTTTCTAATTGATCACTACAGCCCATAGCAAAGCCGATAACAATCAATAAATTGATGATTTTAAATTTCTTTTTCATAATAAATTTTTTAGCAATTATTTTTTAAGTTTTTTATTCCGCGCCAACCAAAAAACGTCAAAAAAGGTTCGTGAGTAATCACTCATTCGAAAGCAAAAACTCAGAAAAGGAGTCATATTTACATAGGCATTAATTTTGGTTCAGTGAATTTTCATCCTCTTGTGATCAATTATAGTCACCTGTTCGTTCTAGGTTTCCTCGAGTAAAACACAATACCATCGATTGACTACTTCATTATTCACGAAAGGACTATCAAGTACTTAAAAAATATTCGTGGAGCATTGCGGTAATCCGCAACGTAGAAAAACATCTAAATTTTAAATGCTGGATAATAACAACCTTTAACTATTTATAGCCAAGCCTTTGTTAGAATAATTTTTATCTTTGACAGTCTCTAAATTTCAAGGATTTTCAATGGTTTGCATACGAAATTTTAGTCTTTTTTTATTCTCCTTTATTCTCCTTTATTCCTGTGAAAAAAAGGATGAAAAAAATTATTTATTCCAAGAATTAAAATCCTCAACTACTGGGGTACACTTTTCAAATACCCTTGAGGAAAATGAAGCACACAGCATTATCAATTACATCTACTTTTACAATGGTGGAGGCGTTAGTACTGGCGACATTAACAATGACGGATTGCCCGATTTATATTTCGTTTCCAATCAAGATGAGAATAAACTGTATTTAAATAAGGGCAATTTCGAATTTGAAGACATCACCCAAAAAGCAGGTGTAGCCGGATCATCCGATTGGAGTACAGGAAGCTCCATGGTGGATATTAATGGAGACGGATTTCTAGATATTTATGTGTGTGCCGTTTCTGAATTATTGGATTTTAAAGGCCATAACGAGTTATTCATCAACAATAGGGATGGAACTTTCACAGAAAAATCTGCCGAATACGGATTGGATTTTAAAGGTTATTCCACTCAGGCTTATTTCTTTGATTTCGACAAAGACAACGATCTCGATGTGTATATCGTAAACCACGCAGTACACACTTCCCTTTCTCACGGGCCAGCCAAACAACGTTACAAACGCGCTCCTTTAGTGGGTGACATTCTACTCCAAAACAATAATGGGAAGTTTGAAGACATTAGTGAAAAAGCAGGAATTTATGGTGGTGTAAACGGATATGGATTGAGTGCGTCAGTCTCTGATTTTAACAATGATGGCTGGGATGACATTTACATATGTAATGATTTTCATGAGGACGATTATTACTATATCAACAATCAGGATGGAACCTTTTCCGAACAGTTAGCCAAGTCGTTTTCTACCATCAGTCGTTTTTCTATGGGTAGTGATGCTGCCGATATGAATGGTGATGGAAACATAGACCTTATTGCCTTAGACATGTTGCCCAACGATGAACGGGTTTTAAAAGAAACCGAAGGGGATGATGCCATGTTGAACATGCAGACCAACCTGAAAAATTTAGGCTATCGCGACCAATATTCCAGAAATATGTTGCACATCAATTCTGATGATAATTACTTCTACGAAAGTGCTTTTATGAATAACATTTCAGATACCGATTGGAGTTGGGCTCCATTAGTTGCCGATTACAATAACGACGGGCATCAGGATGTATTTATTTCTAACGGAATCTTACGCCGACCCAATAGTTTAGATTTCAAAAAATACGTTTCTAACACCTTCAAAACCTACGGTGAAAAAGATGGATTAAAATGGTTGTTCAAATCCATCAATGAAATGCCTAAAGGCGATGCTCCTAATCAGATTTTTGAAGGGAATTCCGTTCAATTTCAACAACAAACAGGTGAATGGATCGCTAAAAAATCAGGTTTTTCGAATGGCGCTGTATATGTAGATTTAGATCTAGACGGTAATTTGGATTTGGTGACGAATAACATCAATGCTAAAGCGAGTATTCTTAAAAATACTACTGTTAATAAAAACTACCTCAGCGTTTCACTCAGTTATCACAAGCAAAACCCGAATGGTATCGGAAGTAAAATCACTACTTTTTTCAATGGAAAATCAATCAAAAAAGAGGTGTACACATCTCGCGGATTCTTATCCTCTGTAGAAAGTAAAGTGCATTTTGGACTAGGCGATGCATCGGTAGATTCTGTTCAAGTAGTTTGGCCGAACGGAAAATTTCAGGTGATTTCGAATCCCAAAGCAACTCGTAATTTAAAAATTACTTATGATGAGAATTCAAGCGATTTCGATTATTCAAATGACACGAATTCCAGGCCTATCTTTACCAAAATCAATGGCTTAGATTTTACCCATTCTGAGGATACCTATAACGATTTTTTTAATGACCGATTGATTCCATATAAAGTATCCTCTTTAGGTCCAGCGGTCGCTATTGGTGATGTGGATAAAAACGGATATGATGATGTTTTCTTCGGAAATGCATCAGGAGAGGCAGGAGCACTCTTCTTAAATACAGGAGCAAAGTTTGTGAAATCAAATCAGCCTGAGTTTGAAAAGGATGCACCATTTGAAGATAATGATGCTGTATTTCTTGATGCTGACAATGATGGCGATTTGGATTTATACGTGGCTTCCGGAATCAATGAAAGACGAAATAAAAATTACGAATTTGATCGCTTGTATCTGAATACCAACGGTACCTTTAAGCAAGCAAAAAATCAGATTTTATACAATCCTTTAAATACCTCATCGGTTGCCATTTATGATTATGACAACGACGGGGACGAAGATATTTTTATCGGAAACTTATCAAATCCGAAGAACTTTGGAGCGACGGTAAATTCAGCCATTTTGAAGAATGACGGAAAAGGTAAATTTTCAGTTGACACCAAGTTCAGCTTAAATTCAAAAGTTAGGGATGCGATTTGGAGTGATGTGAATGGAGATGGAACAAAGGATTTGTTAATCGCAACCGAATGGGATACACCAAAGGTTTTCATCAACACAAGGGGGAAACTTCAGGAGCAACCTTTATCAGACAACTACAAAGGCCTTTGGCAGACGGTTTCTGCCTTCGATATCGATGGAGATGGTGATCAAGATATCTTGCTCGGTAACTGGGGTGAAAACACCAAGTTTCAAAAGTATATCGACAAACCTATTGTGTATTATTATGGGGATTTTGATGGCAATAAAGTAAAAGAAGCACTCATCGCATATGAGGTAAATGGAAAATACTATCCGTTAGACTCCAAAGATATGTTGGCCTCTCAAATGAACGTTATGAATAAGCGTTTTGTAACCCATAAAGAATTTTCACTGCAGCCTATCGAAAAGGTGGTGACTGATGAATCCATCAGCAATGCAACCAAACAAGAAATTCGAATGTTGAAGTCAGGATATTTAGAAAATAATAATGGAGATTTTAGCAAATTCGTTCCGTTTGCGAATGAGCTTCAGTTGGGACCCATTAAATCATTCAATCGATTGACCATTGCTAATGAATCCAAAATACTGGTAAGTGGAAATTCTGAAGAACCCACAACATACCATGGGTATTATTTATCATTACAAGGATATGTACTAGACTCAAATAATGAGGTAACCGCTGTTCCAAAACTTGGAATTTCTCCGTTTACAAATCAAATTAAAGGGACTTATACCATCGCTATGAAAGGTAAAAATGTGCTTTTGGTAGTGTCGAATAATCAGCCAGTAAAAACCTATTCATTCACTAACTAATGATGAGAAAGTATTTCGTCCTACTGTTCGTGAGCTTTATTCTTTTTAACTGTTCGAAAGAAAAAGAACAAATAGCGGTAACTCCAGAGGATTACCATGCGCTCATTGATAAAGTAACCGACATCATGGTGCATGACATTTTTTCTCCACCTGTGGCTAGTCGAGTGTATGTGTATCCGAATATTGCTGCCTACCAAGTATTGAATGGTTACGTGGGAAATTACAAATCTTTAGCGGATCAATTAAATGGATTGAAGCCAATTTCAAAACCAATTGAGGATTCAACCGTAAATAAAAAATTAGCGTCAATAATTGCCTATTTGGATATCGCAAAGGACCTGGTGTTTTCGAAAGAAATGATCACCAATTACCGCGATAGTTTGTACTCGGCATGGAATTCTCAAAATGCCACAGACTTTGAGAAAGCCAAAGATTACGGACTCCTATTCTCGGAACATATTAGTTCTTGGATGCAGCAGGATCGATATAATGAAACCCGAACCATGCCAGAATTTACGGTGCATTCTAAAGATCCTTCGCGATGGCAACCGACACCTCCAGCCTATATGAAAGGCATTGAGCCCAACTGGAAAAAGATTAGAACCTTTGTTCTGGATTCTGCATCACAATTTAAACCGGTTCCGCCACCTCCATTTTCATTAGAAAAGGGCAGCGCTTTTTACAAAGAACTGATGGATGTTTACAACATCGGAAAAGAGATTATCAAAAAAGGAGATGACTCCGAAGAAGTAAAAATCGCCCAATTCTGGGATTGTAATCCGTACGTTGCAGTGAACAAAGGACACTTTATGTTTGCTTCCAAAAAGATTACTCCAGGTGCCCATTGGATGGGTATTTGTAAAATTGCCAACAAGACTTCCAATGCTGATTTTGAGAAAACCGTTTATGCCTATACAAAAACTTCAATTGCCCTTGCGGATGGTTTTATCAGTTGTTGGGATGAGAAGTATCGAAGCAATTTAATTCGTCCAGAAACACTCATTAATAAATATATCGATGAAGATTGGGTTCCTTTATTACAAACACCTCCGTTCCCAGAATACACCAGTGGTCATTCGGTAGTTTCCGGAGCTGCTGCAGAAGTATTAACATCTGTATTTGGCGATAATTTCGCTTTTGATGACACTACAGAAATTCCGTACGGATTGCCGGTCAGAAGTTACAAATCATTTCGAAAGGCGGCTAGAGAAGCTGCAATCAGTCGAGTATATGGTGGCATCCACTACAACGCTGCTGTGTATGTCGGAATTGATCAAGGAATCAATGTGGGCAAATGGGTAAATTCGAAGATTCATTTTGAGAATTAGGATTTCTTTCGATTGTATACCTCCCATAATTCTCTGAAATTCGATACCGAAAATTCCATATCTCCACAACTACCACAAACTTGAGCGTTTATAATTCCTTTTTCGAATTTATTGAATAACACACGATCTGTTGTAGGTATATAAATGGCCAAATCATTTTTGATATTTCCATGGCCAAAATCGGTAATTTTTAGGTCTTTCATCAGTTTATTTGAACCGCATTTTTTACAACTTACTTGTTCCATAACACATTTTGTTTCTATAAAAATAATCAAAAAAAATCCCGATTCTGTAGAACCGGGATTTCATAATTTATCAAAAGGTGTCGTTGCTTAGATTGACGCCTTGATTAATTCTCTATTCATTCTTGCAATGTTCTCTAATGAGATTCCTTTCGGGCATTCCACTTCACATGCACCTGTATTGGTACAGTTTCCGAATCCTTCTAAATCCATTTGAGCAACCATGTTTTTCACACGGTCTGCAGCTTCTACTTGACCTTGAGGTAGTAAAGCATACTGACTTACTTTAGCCCCTACGAATAACATGGCACTAGAGTTTTTACACGTCGCTACACAAGCACCACAACCGATACAAGTTGCAGCGTCCATCGCTGAATCTGCAGCTTCTTTTGCAATCGGAATTGCGTTTGCATCTTGCGTATTACCTGAAGTATTTACAGAGATAAATCCACCTGCCTGCTGAATTCTATCAAAAGCAGATCGATCTACGATTAAATCCTTCACAACAGGGAACGCTTTCGCTCTCCAAGGTTCGATATAGATGGTATCTCCATCATTGAAACTACGCATGTGTAATTGACAGGCTGTAATTTCTCTTTGAGGTCCATGTGCCCGTCCATTAATGAATAGGGAACATGTTCCGCAGATACCTTCTCTACAATCATGGTCAAAAGCAACAGGTTCTTCTTTATTATTGATCAGTTTTTGGTTAAGAACGTCTAACATTTCAAGGAAGGACATGTCTGGAGATATTCCATCTAATTGGTAATCTACCATTCTTCCTTGGTCATTTGCGTCTTTCTGACGCCAGATTTTTAAAGTTAACTTCATTGCTCTATTATTTATAACTTCTTTCCTTAACTTCGATATTATCGTATACTAATTCTTCCTTGTGTAAAACAGCATCTTTTGGTTCTCCTTTGTATTCCCAAGCCGATACGTACTGGAATTCTTTTCTTCTTTTTGCCTCTCCATCTTCCGTCTGATATTCTTCTCTGAAGTGTCCTCCACAAGATTCTTCTCTATGTAGCGCGTCTTTGGCAAATAATTCTCCCAATTCTAAAAAGTCTGCTACACGTCCTGCTTTTGCTAATTCCTCATTGTATTCATTAGCTTCTCCTGGCACGTAAACATCTTTCCAGAATTCTTCTCTTAATTGCGCGATTTCTTCAATCGCTTCTTTCAATCCTTTTTCGTTTCTAGACATTCCACATTTGTTCCACATGATTTTTCCAAGCTTCTTGTGGAAGTAATCTACAGAATATGATCCATTATTATTGACAAGCTTTTCAATACGCCCACGCACATTGTTTTCTGCTTCTTCAAATTCCGGAGTATCTGTTGAAATTGGTCCTGTACGGATATCATCCGACAAGTAATCACCAATGGTATATGGTAGCACAAAATATCCGTCTGCAAGACCTTGCATTAATGCAGAAGCACCTAATCGGTTCGCTCCGTGATCTGAGAAGTTTGCTTCTCCTGCCGCATATAAACCAGGTACTGTGGTCATTAAGTTGTAATCTACCCAAACACCACCCATAGTGTAGTGAACCGCTGGATAAATCATCATTGGTGTCTCATATGGGTTCTCATCCATGATTTTTTCATACATCTGGAATAAGTTTCCATATTTCGCCTTAATGATTTGCTTTCCTAGCTTCTCAACTAAGGCTGAATCATTGGTGTCTAATCCTTTTACTAAGGCCTGCTCTTTACCGTATCGAACAATCGCATGGGCAAAATCTAAATACACCGCTTCTCCTGTTTGATTCACACCGAACCCAGCATCACAACGCTCTTTCGCAGCTCTCGAAGCAACATCACGAGGTACAAGGTTACCGAATGCAGGATATCTTCTTTCTAAGTAGTAATCTCTATCTTCTTCTTTGATTTGTGTTGGCTTTAATTTGCCATCACGAATCGCCTGAGCATCTTCTAATTTAGCTGGAACCCAAATTCTACCATCATTACGTAACGACTCAGACATCAACGTTAATTTCGACTGATGATCTCCCGACACTGGCATACACGTCGGGTGAATCTGTGTGAAACACGGATTTGCAAAATAAGCACCACGCTTATGCGCTTTCCATGCTGCAGTCACATTACTACCCATCGCATAAGTCGATAAATAGAAGGCATTTCCGTAACCTCCAGATGCAATAACAACAGCGTGTGCCGAATGTCTTTGGATCTCACCTGTTACTAGGTTACGTGCAATAATTCCTCTTGCTTTTCCATCAACAATAACAACATCTAACATTTCGTGTCTATTGTACATTTTGATTTTTCCTCTAGCAATCTGACGGTTCATTGCAGAATATGCTCCTAACAATAATTGCTGACCTGTTTGACCTTTCGCGTAAAATGTTCTCGATACCAATACCCCACCGAAAGAACGGTTGTCTAGTAATCCACCGTAATCTCTTGCAAACGGAACACCTTGAGCCACACATTGGTCAATAATATTTACAGAAACTTCTGCAAGACGGTGCACATTCGCTTCACGAGAACGGTAATCACCACCCTTTACAGTATCATAAAAAAGTCGATATACAGAATCTCCATCACCTTGATAGTTCTTTGCTGCATTAATTCCTCCCTGAGCTGCAATAGAATGTGCTCTACGAGGCGAATCTTGGAAACAAAATGCTTTTACATTATATCCCAACTCAGCTAACGTGGCCGAAGCAGAACCTCCTGCCAATCCAGTACCTACAACAATAATGTCGATAAGTCTCTTGTTTGCCGGATTTACAAGATTGATTTTGTCTTTATACGTTGTCCATTTATCTTTTAATGGCCCTTGTGGTATTTTAGAATTTAAAGTCATTTGCGTAAGATTAATGGTTAAAGTGATGAAATAAAGCGATTACAACAAATCCTAATGGAACAACGATTGAGTAAAATGCTCCAATGTTCTTCCATACCTTTGTCCTACCTGCCGTTAATCCCATAGACTGAAATGCAGAATTGAAACCGTGTAACAAATGAAGTGCTAACAACACAAATCCTAACACGTAAAATCCAACTCGTAATGGACTTTCGAATTTATGAACCATTTCTTCATAATATCTGAATCCGCTATCAGCTGTGTTTGGGTCCAATAAACCAGACATATCGCCCTGAATGTACTTCACATTCATTTCTGGAATCCAGAAATCAATGAAGTGTAATGCTAAGAATGCTAAAATCACTGCACCACTTAATAACATATTTCTACTCATCCATGAAGAATTTGCACCCCCTTGATTCATAGCGTACTTCACACCCACTGCCTTTCTGTTTCGAATTTCTAAAACAAACCCCATTACGAAGTGGAAAATAACTCCAAGAATTAGTACAGGTTGCAAAGCATACTGAACCAAAGGATTTGTTCCCATAAAGTGAGAAAATTCATTAAAAACATCTTCGCTAAAAAGCGATGTAAGGTTGACTGATAGGTGAATTATTAAAAAAGACATCAAAAAGAAGGCAGAAAGCGCCATTGCTACCTTTCTACCAACTGAAGAGCTTAAAAATTTTGCCATTTTTATTTCGTTTAAATCGACGGCAAAGTTAGGATATAGCACTCAGGTTTACAACGATTGCGCTCCATTTTCACAAGTATTTAGAATCTGTATAAATAATCTATTCTCTTCGTTCGAAAAGCAGAAATTTCTTTATCAGTTTTTCCTTCTTCTGTGGATCAAAAAGTGCGAGATGAATACCCTCTAATGGATAATGATCGAAGCGATTAATTTCAACAAAACCAGTATCTGCAAGCATTTGAAAAGCATTTGGATTATCATAAACAAGAACATAATCATAACCTTCTACATCACCTTGCTTTAATTCATAGGTTTTTCGAAACGGTTTCTTGAGGTAAAAATTGGCGAAACTAGGTGCTTCATCCGTGATTTTTGGTTCTTGACCAACCACTAAAACCGCATCAATTTTTTTCTCTTTATTGATAAATTTAGCTGCGTTTAGCCCTCCCTTATTACTAATTTCCGGAATAATAAATTGCCCTAAAATGGAATTGACAATTAAAATCGCGACCACTCCAAATGCAATTGCTTTTTTCTGTGTATCAATCTTGGCAGCAATTGTTAAGATCATGAGAGCGATAATACCTCCGAAGGTAATCAAAAGTGAAACCGGGGTATCAATCGTAAACACGATATAAATACCCAATCCAATGGCTAAAGTAACAGCCAAACCAATTGAAATATAAAGTAAGGTTTTGACCCATTTTTTTTGGTTATTGATAAGCATATCAGCAACCATAATTGAAAATAGTGGAAAAATAATCGTTGTATAGTGTGGCAATTGAAATTTAGAAACCGAAAATATCAGCAGAACAAAAACACTTCCGAATAGCGTATATCCTTCTTTGAGATCCACTTTTTTAGCTAAACTTTTAGTTCGTTGAAAAAAGCTTCCATATAGTAAAAAGCACCACGGAAAAAAGGTCCATAACAAAGTGTGAACATAGAAAAAAGGATCACCACTCGATCTGGTAATGGGTCCAGAATTCACAAGTCGGCTAAATTGACTATCCCACAAAAACCATCGAATGCCCGATACGTTGGTTTCACCAAAGATTACCTTTTCTGGTTGACTGTCAAATTGAATGTACAAGGCGTAAATTTCAGGTAAAATGAAGATAATCAACCAAGCACCAATCCATAACCAAATCCAGTCCCATAAAAAATCCATTGATTTATGACGGTAGATCAAATGACCAAAAATTCCACCAAAAATTGGGATTAAAATAAAGACACCTTTGGTCATAACTGCTATAGCGGAAAATAACGCTACTAAAACGAGGTCAAGCTTTTTTCTACTTTTTATTCCTCTATCAAAATGATAAATACCCGCTATAACACATAAGGTAAGATAGGGCTCTATTCGGCCTTCAGTGCTTGATAAGATCATGTATTGCGAAGCGGCTAATATTAGTACGCTTAACCAACCTACTTCCTGACCATAATAGCTTTTTGCTAATTTATAGGTGTAACTAAAGGCTCCAAAAATTGAAAGGGTTAAGGGTAAAAAATAACTAAAGGACGAGGTACCAAATGCCTTGAAAAACAGGGCAGATACCCAAAAAGGGAAATGTGGCTTATCCAACCAATCCTTTCCATTATGCATCAAAGAAATGTAATCACCCGTATTTACCATGGTCTCACTCAATGCTGCATAAAGGGCCGCATCGTCGAGGTAAAAATCTATGAATAAATGGTAGCAGTACAATCCGACAATCGAAATGAAAAGTACCTGAAACATAAAGGAACCCGATTTACTATTCATTCGACGGAATTAAACATTTGTTGTTTCGCCATTTTCGGAGTAATGTCTTCGAATCGATCCGTTTTCCTTCACAGGTGAGAAAATTCCCTTTTTTATCTTTTTTGATCACTCTCAGTTTCCCCTGATGGATGGCATTAATAATGCGGTAAATTAATCCGTTTTTAGAGGTCTTGGAGCCTTGAGTGATGAGCGATAAGCCTATATCATTGTTCCATAAGTCCATATCGGAGGAGATTTTATCGGGGAGAACTCCGTCTTCCAAGGACCCTTTCTTGAACATTAAGTAATTCTCCTTTTCATGAGCCCTGCCTAATGATGCTGCAGCAGACTCGCCAATTTCCTGACGTAATCTAGCCATCCAATAGCCGTGTCGAAATGCATCCACCTGCCCACCTGATGTATCGCCATCTAAAAGGTGAGATTTCGCGATTGAATCTGCGACAAAATTGGTTTCTTTTGATATTTGAAATGCTATTTCGGCCTTAAACGGATGGAACAAAACCCAGGTTTTTTTAGGTCCTGACAATTGGAAGAATCCCTTTCGCTCCTGACATTGCATGGTAAACGTCATCATTGCAAAAAGGAGTATTCCAAATCTCATTATCTTCCTTTAATTTCAAAGTTAGAAGAAGCGTTTCCAACCAAAACTTTATAGGTTCCCGCCGTTAAATAGTATTTTCCATTCTGTGCTTTTCGCTTTCCTTTTTTCGTTTCTTTCTTGGAGATTGAAAGATCATAGTTCAATTCGTTGTACCCTGCATCTGCAATAACCTTTTCTGAATGCATAAGTGCGTCTCCCTTATAAATAGAAACTGTTACCGCACCACCTTTCTTTGCATAAAATGGAATCCTTACTGAAGGTGTTGAGGCCTGCCTCCATTGACTTCTTGATCTTCCCCACGAGGATGAATATCTTGTATTCGCGATCGCAAAAACGTGTTGATCCTTGTCAATTACTTTCGAGGTCATTTCTTGAATTGTACGGATGTCTGCGCGATAAATACTTCGGCCATGGGTGCCTAAAACTAAATGTTTTGCCTTAGGTTGAACTACTAAATCATGTACTGCAACATTCGGTAAGTTTTTAGAGAACGCTTCCCATGATTTTCCTCCATTGAGTGAAACGTACAACCCGTTATCAGTTCCAACGTATAATACATCTGGATTTTGAGGGTCCTCTTTAATCACATTTACCGGCGAACTAGGGATATTGTCTGCAATAAATTTCCAGCTATTTCCATAGTCGTCAGAAACGAAAATATACGTGTTGAAATCATCCAGACGATATCCGTTCAAAGCAACATAAACGCGTTCCTTTTTATGTGCTGAAGCAATCACCCGAGACACCCACAAATCCTTTGGTAAGCTATCTGAAATTCTAATCCAGCTTCCGCCGCCATTTTTAGAAAGGTGGACAGATCCATCATCCGACCCAACATATAGCAAGCCAAATTGGTATGGACTTTCAGAGATTGTAGTTAATGTTCCGTAAGCCACATTTCCTTTCTTACCTCCGGTTGTCAAATCATTTGAAATTGTCTCCCAAGTGTTCCCTTGGTCTAAACTTCGATGCAATTTATTTCCGCCCAAATACAGAATATCCTGATTGTGCTTGGATAATAAAATCGGTGTTTGCCAATTGAATCGATATGGATTTTCACCTAAGGTATGTTTCGGTTGAATGTACCTTCTAGCGCCCGTTTTACGGTTTAATCGGAAGTAATTTCCGAACTGATATCCGGTGTATACAATATTTGGATCTCTATCATCTACCTGAACTTGCATTCCGTCACCACCCATAATTGACTGATACGGATTTTGACCTGATGAATGCCAGCGTTTATTCATTCTTGCGTTATGTGGAGCTGCCCAAACTCCATTATCTTGTAAACCACCATAGACATGATAATTTCTTTGATTATCTGCATAGATTGAATAAAACTGACCCACAGACGGACTGTTCAATTTGATCCAGTTCTCGCCGTCATCATACGTCATGTTTAATCCTCCATCATTTCCATTTAAAATATGACCCGAACGTCTAGGATTCACCCACATCGCCTGATGATCTGAATGTACATTTTCCCTACTGATTGAGGTAAATGTTTTTCCTCCATCTGCGGATTTAATCACCGGAACACCCATCACATAGATCTTATTCACGTCCTGAGGATCAACTCGAATTTCTCCGAAGTAATATCCATAAGAGAAATAGACGCCATCCAGATAATTTTTATGTGTCTTTTTCCACTTCTTGCCACCATCCGTAGTTTTATAAACTTCTGCTCCTACAACTTGAGTGTCAAATAATAAAGCATTCGCATTTTCCAAGTATTTAGCCAAATCGATTGGTTTCACAGAACCAACGCGAATCATTTGTTTTACATTCTGCGCACGATATTTTTCTTGAAACCCATTCGTTTTTAAGTAGGTGTTTAACTTTTTATCATCTAATTGCAAGAAGTCTTCAGCACTCATAGTCTTAAAATCCTCTTTGGTTAATGCGTCCGATTTCTTTTTGGTTTGTTTTTTAGGCCGTCTAAATTGACTATCATGAAGTGCAAAAACAGTATTTTCATCATAAACTGCTAATCCGATTCTTCCTACACCGTCTCCAATAGGAAATCCGCTGTTATCCGAAATCTTCGTCCATGAATTTCCGGCATCTGTACTTTTGTAAATTGAAGAATAGCTTCCATTGCCGTCAAAATTCCATGCTCGTCTTTCACGTTCCCAGGAGGCGGCATACATCACAGAAAAATTGTTTGGGGCATGAGCTACATCAATAATTCCAGTGTCTTTATTAATGAATAACATTTTTCTCCAGGTTTTACCTCCATCGGTTGTTTTAAAAACACCTCGTTCCTCATTCGACGAATACAGATGGCCAATAACTCCGATAACAACCTCATCCGGATTCTCAGGATGAATCAAAATACGGCTTACGTGATGGGAATCTAAAAGACCCATATTCTGCCAGGTCTTCCCTTTGTCTGTTGATTTTAAAATTCCGATTCCGGCATAGGACGATCGAGACGAGTTTTTTTCGCCTGTTCCTACCCAAATCGTTCCATTTTTCCAATCGACAGCAATATCTCCCACATTTTGAGTAGGAGAATTATCCATAATCGGTATAAATGTTGTTCCGTTGTTTTTGGTATACCAAAGTCCGCCCGAAGCATATCCTACGTAAAATTCTGTAGGATCGTCTGGATTCACATCAACGTCTGCTACACGACCACTCATTATGGTTGGTCCAATATTGGTAAAAGCAATGTTTTTAACAAGTGACTTTTCTTGCATCTCTTTTTTCTTCTGAAGCGCTTCTTTGACCAAAGCAGCACTCGTTGGTTGCGTCTGACCAAAAGTTTGGATCACCAAAAGGAAAGCAAGTAAAAAGATAAGTTTTTTCATGAGTAAAAAGTATAAGCTTATGTTCAGTTTTCTTGTAAAAATAAGAAGTATTTAAAAGACTCTAATAATTCCCTTTATTTTTTTAAATTGGTACATCAATCAACTAAAAACTATTTTTTATGGACATTTTATACATTATAATTGTTGGTGCTATTGCTGGTTATATCGCAGATGTTTTAATGCGCGATAACGGCTTTGGACTCATTGTAAACATCATACTAGGTATTGTCGGAGGTTTTGTTGGAACTTGGGCATTCAATAAACTTGGCATTACAATAGGAAGTGGTTGGATTAGCGATATTATAAGAAGTGCTGCTGGTGCAATCTTAATACTATTTTTCGTTGGCCTCTTTAGGCGAGGGCGCTAATAACATCAGAAGAAAATTAAAAAGACTGCACTTTGGGCGGTCTTTTTTTTGACTATTTATATTCCTAATTTTGTGTTTTAACTTTTTACATCATGAAATATCATCCAATCGATTCTTCCCTTTTTATTAAAAACAGAAAAAACTTTATAGCCCAGATGAAGCCGAATAGTATGGCCGTTTTTAACTCCAATGACATCTACCCTATTAGTGCAGACAGCACGATGCCTTTTGAGCAACATCGAGATATTTTTTATCTCAGCGGAGTGGATCAGGAAGAAAGTATCTTGGCGCTTTTTCCAGATTGCCCAAATGAAGAATTGAGAGAGGTATTATTTCTAAGAGAAACCAATGAGCATATTGCAGTATGGGAAGGTGAAAAGTTAACGAAGGAAGCTGCTTTTGCTACCAGCGGAATCCAAACTGTTTATTGGTTGCAGGATCTTGAAAAGGTACTATTTGAGATGAGCACCTATTGCGATACCTTCTATATCAACACCAATGAACATTACCGGGCCAATGTCGAAACCGAAACGAGAGAAGACCGATTTACCAAATGGTTGTTGGCCAAATATCCAGCGCATTCGGTAGCGAAAAGCAATCCTATTTTGCAACGATTACGTTCGGTAAAAGATAAAATCGAACTGGACTTGATGCAGCATGCCTGTGATATCACCGAAAAGGGCTTTCGAAGAATTTTATCTTTTGTAAAACCTGGGGTTTGGGAGTATGAAATTGAGGCAGAACTACTACATGAGTTTGTAAGAAATCGGTCAAAAGGATTCGCCTATACACCCATTATTGCATCGGGGAATAATGCCAATGTGCTACATTATATTGAGAACAATGAGCAATGTAAAGACGGTGATTTAATTCTTTTTGATATTGCCGCAGAATACGCAAATTACAAAAGTGATTTAACCAGAACCATCCCTGTTTCGGGTCGATATACAAAACGACAAAGAGATGTATATGATGCGGTGTTGCGAGTAAAAAATGAAGCTACAAAATTATTGGTTCCAGGGGCCTTATGGAAGGAGTATCATGTTGAAGTTGGGAAACTCATGACTTCAGAATTATTAGGACTTGGATTGATTGATAAAGCTGATGTTCAAAACGAAGATCCGAATTGGCCTGCCTATAAAAAATATTTCATGCACGGGACTTCACATCACATTGGACTAGACACGCATGACTACGGATTACTATACGAGCCCATTGAAGCGAATATGGTGTTTACCGTTGAACCAGGAATCTACATTCCAGATGAAGGTTTTGGGGTTCGTTTAGAGGATGATGTTGTAGTTCAGGACAAAGGAGAACCTTTCAATTTAATGGGCAATATTCCAATTAAAGCTGAGGAAATTGAAGAGTTGATGAATTCTTAATGCTTTAAACCATTCTTAAAAAACTTAGTGTCTGGGCGTTGAAATCCACTGGTTTCTCGACGTTGACCACGTGTCCGCATTGCTTTACGATGTGCAGGGTTGCCTTTGTATGGATTTCAACAATTCTTTTAATGGCAGGCAAAAATAGATGGTCTTCCGAACCCATAATGTACAAGGTAGGAATTTGGATGTCTTTGGCCCGAAAAAAGCGCAACAATGGATTAATTTCTGCCGTTAACTTAAACCATCTCACAAACTCTTTTTGATACAGTTTTTTCGCTTCCCGAGCAAACAATAACCGAGACTCCTTGTGGTTTTTCCTTGGCATGATGATAAAGGCGAAAAGCTTGTATAAATACATATAGGGTACTACCGATTTAAAGATAATTCCCAATCGCATCAATAGTTGAGATCTGAAATTGAGTTTTAAAATTGCTCCACCCATAATCATGCTTTCCACAAGGTCTGGGCGTTTTTCTGCTAAATTTCGAATTAAAATTGTCCCGAGTGAAATTCCAACAAAATGGGATTTTGTAATTCCAACATGCTCTAAAACTTCAACGATATCATTGGTGATGGCATCAAAGGTATATTTCTGATTAAAACTGTCCTTTAACAGCGGTTTACTATTGCCATGCCCTCTTAAGTCTAGCACTAAAACATTGTATTCGTTCTTAAATACACGAATCTGCTTAAACCAAATGGAACTGCTCCCTCCAGCTCCATGAACGAAGGTGACCCACTTCTTAGCGGCAGGGTTTTTATAAATATAATGATTTAGCATAGGAGAACTTAAAGTACAAAGATACTCAATTTGGAGGGGTTGGTTCTTGTGGGTTATGGTTAAAATTCAGTAAAATTAGCGTTAAACCTGAAGGCAATACCCAACCTAAGTTGTATTTGGCGAACGGGATAAACTCAATAATACCTACCAGCGCGTCCTTTCCAATCACAAAACTTAGAACGTCTGGAATACTAAATACAAATGCAACAAAAACCACTGTTTTAAATATGCGGTCGGACGTATATTTTTTGGGAAGAGAATTCAGTAAAATCAAAATGATGGTGATCGGATATAAAAACATCAAAGCGGGTACCGCTAAGGTGATGATTAAATCAACCTGAAAACTACCTACAAAAACACCAATTAGACAA
>Ga0213864_10000486_pt1 | contig 17755 bp, 30 predicted proteins | sample PICome_5_FD_160078 | JGI IMG/M metagenome (GOLD analysis project Ga0213864, IMG submission 160078) | Coastal seawater microbial communities near Pivers Island, North Carolina, United States - PICO247 | ecosystem: Environmental > Aquatic > Marine > Coastal | place: USA: North Carolina... | reverse complement strand
GCCTTTCTAAGCCACGTTTTTTTATTGCCGTTAGTTATCGGTTATGGTGTCTAATTTGCGCCTCTTGTACCTATCTTAAAACTTCAAAAAAATAGGTTTTTGTGGTCTACGATACCCCTATTTTGAGATTTAAAATAGTAAAAAGTGGCTCTTTTCCATTCTTTTGAGGGTAGACAGCCCACAGATAAAGAATTTAAAAAAAGTCGCTTACAATCGTTTTGAGGGCTTAAAATATGTTGGTTTGGAGCTGTAAGAATTGAAGATTTTGGGGGTTTGGGGTGGGTCTTCTTCTATTATTCTGTTTTGTAGGTGGTTAGCTCAGCAAATTTTTAACTTATAGCCTTTGTAGTACTAAAATATCTAATAATTACTATATAAAATTACCATTGGCTGTAATTACCATATATTGCACTTATAGACCTTCTACTCTTATTAAAGTAAATTATTAATCTAATATAATTAAGAAATAAAAAATAATACTATTTTATTATTTTAATAAATAATAGTACTGACCCCTCTAGTACTATAAGAAAATTTACTGTAAATTTTTATTACTTTTTTTAGCTTTTGTACGAAAAATGGAAATATTTTTTTGCATGGTATTTTTTAAATTATTGTGCATTAGTTCATTTGTACTATTGTATAATTTTTTACCAGAGATTGAGCAAAAGTTCATTCGTATTATTGTTTAGTTTTTATTATAAATTAAGCAAAAATACACGCTGGACAAATGCACAAAATTTTTTAAATTTTTGACATGGACAAATGCACAAAGGGGAGAGAAAAATTAAACAAATGTTCGTAATCTGAACCATTACTTCGAATTTTTAAAAAAATGTGCAAAAATATACAAGGGGTACTCCACTCTCGCTACACAAAGGGGTGTGCGTGTGACTTAAAACCCACCGTAATCTAGTCGTTTATTCCTTTGGGTATACCACTAGGGTCTTTCCCAATTATTTGATAAAATCTGTAGTCCGAGACATCGTGTCCACAGTCCATACAAAATCGTATCGTTCCTTCTCTCCATGCGAAGTAGGAACAAGTGGGGTGTCCGTCTCTGTTACATTGTTCTTCTTGGTGTCTTATTCTCATTTTAGAATGTGGTCTTATTTTAGTCATTTTAATTTAACTCCATTTTACCTTTGAGTTCCTCAATACGTTCTTGTAGCATGGCTACTTTTGCAGCCTCATGATTTAATAAATCTGCTTGTGTTTCGATTATTTGTTTTAAATTATCCATGATAACATTGCTCATGGCTAGTTGTTGTTCTAGAAATTTTACTTTCTCTTCGTTTTCACATATACACATATTGGTCACTCTTCTTCAAAGATAGGTTCTTCTAAGAGTTTTACCTCTTTAGAGTTTCTACCTTTGAATTTTTTGATGAGCAGTTTTACCAGCCCAATCGGCAACCAGCTGTCGTTGAGACTAGCTACGGTAAAGAACCATACACTAGCAGCAACAGCCAAAATGTAATAAATATCTTGTATTAGTGTCATTGTTATGTAAGCACCAGCAGCTAACCACATTGCTATAAAACCAACGACAACACCAGAGTTTTCAAAATTATTGCTCTTAATAGACATAGGCATCAGTTCTATTGGTTTAATATCATCTTGTAAATAACCAAAACAAGAAGGGGGTGTCGCTTGAGACACCCTAATGCGTAATCTAGGACGTTTTAGCTTTATATTCATAAAAACTCGCAACCATCCTTAGTGATTCTGTTGAATTTTTAACAACTAAATTAATTGTTTCATCAACCATTTGAATAAACAGATTATTGTTTATTTCAATATTGTTTTCCTTAAACCATTCGTATAAAGAATTGCATCTCTTTTCATGTTCAAAGGCTTCTGAGCGTAAAAGTAAGTCTAATTCTCTTTTGCATGAACATTCTGGTCTAAATCGTTGGACAGTTGGAAAGTCGTCTATAGTCATATTTTGCCTTCGCCAAAATGGTGTATCATATCTTTCTTCTATCTTATTTACTACTTTCATATAATCCTATCCACAACGCTGCTAAGCCAAAGTAGATTAACCACCATCTTAAGCTTAGAAAGTCGGATATTAAAATTGCTACTACGGTTATAGCAAAAAGAGATGTTGTGAGATAGCCGTATAATTTATCATTCATTTTTTATATAATTTCACCCCTTGATTGGATACCGTTGACGGTACTATTTTTGGTTTATCAAAATATGTAGTACATTTACCACAAAAATAAGTTTTGTGAACTCCACATCTTGTACAATCTCCCATAGAATCAACTTCTATATCTGTATATTCGCATTTAGGACATATCTTTTCCATCTTTCATCAACCTCTCTAATTGTGGGTGCTTTTCAAGTAACTCTTTGTACGCTTTAATAGCGTTTATGACTTTGTTACCTTTATCATACTTACCCATAAGTTCATAAAACTCTTCTGTGATATAATCGTCAACACCGACATCGTCTATAAATTGAATTATAGTGTCTGCCAATACAGATTTTTGTCTTATGAATCTGATTGCGTAGGTTATGATGAAAGATAGTGCAATAACTGTTATAGTAATAGGCTCTACCATCATATATTTTATGTTAATATTATTTAAAAACTTTTTGTTTATATCTTGATTGTGTTAAAAATTAAAAAATTAAAGCTTTTCTTCTTTTTCTTCTTTTTTAAGTTCTTCTTTTACGACTTTTTTTGCTGCTCTAGGCTTTCTTTTGACTATTTTTTCTACTTTTTCATCTACTACTGGCATATTAAGTGTTTTACACTCTGCACAGAGTTCATATTTAGACAAAAGTTTTTGTGGGTTTTCAATAAGAGCTTTAAATGCTCTGTCAGCAACAAACTTTGCTTTTTCATCGTGACATTCTTTTTGAATGGCTGTTCTAGCGTGTAATACGATTGTCAATTTAATTACCTCATATGTATTGCATTAATAAGAAGTTTACTCCTTCTTAGCTGCTTTTTTAGCTTTCTTCTTAGCAGGTTTCTTAGCTGCTTTCTTTACAGCTTTTTTCTTTACTACACCCTTGTTACAATCTGGACAGATGACATAAGGTGTTTTGTCTTGAATAAGTTTCTTAAAATCAGCTTCTTTTAAAAAGACGCCTTGATAACAATCCTTTCCTTTATTTTTATCTATATGTGCGTATCTTTTTGGCATTTAAATACCTCAATACTTTTTGTTTAATAAATACTTATAAATCTTTTGGTCTTCGGTGTCTGTGCATATGTACGTACAATTTACGTCTTAAGTCATAACTGGGCATAAAGTGTTTATCTTTTAAATCAACCCCATAATGAGTCAACAAGATAACTATATCTTCTGTAGTAAACCCTTCTATTGTTTTTAAAAATTCTTCATAAGGTAGTTTTTTTATTCCAACATTACGATTATCGTACAAAGTATACGTTTCTAGTCCGAGTTTCGTACTATGACCAATGACTGGGGGTAAGTCAAAAAACCATGTAGATAAACGTTTAAGAGCTTTTCTAAACCTTGCCATAAAATCACTTTCAGCCATAAAAGCCATTGGCTTAGACACAACCTTAAACAGCATAAATTGATTATAGGGTTTTGTCTCATTATAAAATTCTATCATAACCTCTTTTATCTGCCTATCGTTATATTCGCAGTCTACTAAAAATTTATCTAAATATAAGAAAAACATAGGTAGACCCATTGTCTGTCGCTTTTCTAAATAGTAAATTCTATTCATAACTTGACCGTAAAATGTGGTTATTATCTCTTCTAAAATTTCATTTATTTCAGTTTGCTTTTTTGTAGTTTTGTGATATTTAAAATATAAACCATTCTCAAAATATAAGTGAAAATGTATGGGTTTATTGACTCTTGAAACCATAATATAAACTTTACCATACTTATTAGTCCTATCCGTTTTTATTCTTATTCTATGATGATTATTGTAATATTCACAATAAACTATTTCATAGTCAAAGTTAGGACTAATGTGTACAGTGTTTAATTCCATAGCTTACTCCTTCATAGCTGATATAACAGATGCGTATATTTTTTTACTCATGTTTTCTGATAGTCCAGATAGCCCAACAAAATCAGACTCTTTTATTTTTGCTACATCAGATTGGTTGTAAAAACCATTTGCTACTAGCACTTCTAGTGTCTTTTGACCAACACCTTTTACTTCTGCTAAAGAAACCTCGACTACTGCGTCTATGACTTCTTCTACTACTTCTTCTACGAGTTCTCCGACCAATTCTTGTACTGGTTCAGAAGAAAATATTGCTTTTATTCTGTTTAGTAATTCTCTTAACATTCTAATCACTCCTTAATTGTTTGACCATTACTTTTATGTGTTTTTCTAAAAGTTGGTCAAGTAATATGGCATAAGTCCTAAAACTATTGCCGTTACCTTCATCTATTGCTTTTTGTAGTATTTTATCTATATCACTCATTTTTTTCACCTTCTACAAGAGCTTTATGCTCTTCTATCATTTTAGAAAGATCATGGCAACGTAAAGCTAGACTTCTGTTTAAGTCTTGTAAACGTTTTAACTCTTTCCTTTTTCTTTTACTCTTGAAGCTGAGTAAAGTTTTTATTCTAGACAAATTGTCATTGTATCTAGAATAATTTACTAGAAATTTAGCCTCTAGTAAAGCTAACGTGGTCTTTTCATCTTGTCCATCTGGTATTTGAGTTTCTTCCATGCTCTCACTCTCCCATCACGATCTGTATCTAATTCAGACTCACTAAATGTTCCTTTAATGTTCATAACATTTGGTATATAATCCCAAGCAGCGTGTGTGCTATCTATTCTAGGTTGTTTAGAATTAAATTCATCATACTTTAAACCATATTGACTATTAGCTTCCTCAAGTCTTTTATACATATGTTTGTCTTTTTCTTTTTTCTTTTTGTATTGATGTTTCTTTACAGCCTCTAATACTTGTTGACGTTTAATTTCAACAGAACAATCCTCACAATATTTTGCTCTTGGCGATCTTGCTTTTTTGACCTCTTTTCCACAAACTTCACAATTAAAATCTGGAATTATATTTGCATCTGGGTACTTGTGTAAATAAATTGGCAAAGTCAAATTGTGTGTTTTAAGGTGCATAGTATTTAGGGTTTTGAATGTTTTGTTACATTCTCTACACGTCACTTTATCAGTCATCTTTCTCTCGTCTCTCAAGTAAAGCCCAATATGTACCATTGTCCCTTCCCATATGAGCTATTGCATAAGTGCTTTCCATATTATCTTGTAGTTCTTTAGAAAAAGACATTAAACTATCACCCTCTACAATCAAGTAATCAGCACTCATAAATAGCGTATAGTACAATAGTATATAAATGTTTTGTTAGTTTATGTATATTTTTTCCACAATACCTATGGCTTCATATTCTGATGGTATGAAAACTAATTGTACTAAATCCTCACGACCTACAAGTTGATATTTGACATAAGGTGATGAGTATGTTGTACCATTGATTAGGACTTGTATATGGTCTACACTTCTCCATTCAAATTGATGCCAATGACCTAAGAGTATAGCGTCTACATCACCATCGTAGATAGTGTACCAATCTTTTACTTTTGATTCTACAGAACTGGAACTGTTAGACCTTAAAGTATCACCATGATTAAGTAAATAGGTAAAATCGCCTATTTTATGTCTTATAGTTGGCTTATCTGTCATAAACGAATTTACATTAGCAAAATCTTTGTCGTATTGTTTTAAAAGATTTATATTGTAATCTATTCTGTCTAAGCATATAGTGTCCCAATTATCACTTTTAGCATGATACCGAGATACTCTACCATGATTACCTTGTACACCATAAACATTTATACTTTCTGGTTTTACTTTTTGACTAATAGCTTTGATCAAGTTTAACGTAGAAGTAGCCACGACATCTAATTGTTCTCTAATTGGAATTGTTTGTTGATTAGGATATATAGCCCAACCGTCTACTAAATCACCTAACAGCATAATATTTACGTTTTTAGGATAAATTCTTCTTGTAGTTAAAATGTCAAAAAATCCATCTAAAATCTGTGCGTATTGGTTTTCTACAGTTTTTTTAGGGTCTTTATCAAACTCATCTGCTGTAACTAATGCACCAGCTTGTATATCAGAAATAACTAAAAATACGTGTTCTTCTGAGTGCAATAAAGAATTAAGAACCATGTCTTTGTTTGGCATAATTCTAGATGCTTTAACAAACTCTGTATAGTTTACGTCTTCCCAAATGGCATCGTCTACTTTTAGTAAGTTATATTCTGACATATATTGTCCTATAGTACCAGCAGAACAGCCAAGTATAGTGGCTAAATTTCTATTGCTAAGACCTAATCTATGAGCATATTCTATAAAGTCATCTGTCATAATTTCTTTTATACTTCTAACTTTATTTATCTTGTCTTCATATGCCGATTTAAAAATGTCATTATCTTGTCTCAACATCATTAAATATTTTCTTAGTGGCATTTGTTTATTGCTTTTCTTTGTTTCAAACGTCATAATTTATCACCTAAAATTTCTTTCAAATGTAGATTTGTTTCTTCACCGTCTACAACAGCATTAAAATATTGAATCAAACTTGGATATTTTTCCAATATTTTTTTAGAACGCTTTTGACCAATTTTTGGAATACCTTGTAAAAAATACAACTGACGTTCTGTTTTAGATGTAAATTTATTTGCTCTACGAGCTACATCTAAGAGTTTATCACCATTAGAATACTGATCAAGATGTTTTAGAAACATAATGGTCTCATATCCATTTTCTGTACGAACTGGATATATATTCTCATATTGTGACAGAACTGCTGCCATTATTTCATTGATATTAAGCATCTTCTTAAATTTGTCTACTCCTTTATGATATTTAAACCCTTCGATAAGAAGTATGCCTATACTGTTATTTTCTTTTACAAAAGTTTCAATATTCTGTAATTGATTAAACAATGTCCCTTTAAAAAAAGAACTGTATAGGTCGGATAAGCTTTTTCGCTCTATAACAAAATCGTGGACTATATAGTCTCCAACAGCTATTTGTTGTCTTTCAAAATTAGTAAGATATTTGTCTGCCATTTCCACAACAAACCCTTTCTCACGTTCATCAATTAGTATCACTCTGTCTTTCACCCATGACATATTTGATTAATTCAGTTTCATAATCCATGAAGCTTTGTAGTAAAACTAATAAAACTTTTTGTTGTTCGTTACCTTCTAAATTTTCCCAAAAGTTGTTAAAACTTTTTAGGGTAATTAATTTTTTAAGAGCCTTGACTCCGTAATCTTCTGATTTAACCATTGTTTATCACATCTACGCAACTGTCGTGAAATTCACAGTTAACACATTGATCGTTGATTAATGAGAAGTTATAATCTAAATCGTTTCTTCTAATCATAGCCTCTGGTAACGGTGTTTCACCAGTTCTTTTATAATAGTAATATTGACTTTCCCTTTTTAATATATGTTCGTTAAACCACTTTTGATCAAAGTCTACTTTTATGGTTTTTGATTGTAATCTGGATTTGTCAATGTACACAATATAACCGAACTCAGCATTTAGAACATAGAGATACAACATTAGTTGTACCTTATGCTCATATTTAGGTTCATCTTTTATCTTTCTAAACTGATTGCCTATAGATTTTATTTCTATTGGACAATAAACAGTATCTTCTCTTGGTTGTCTGAATAAAATCAAATTGTCTATATAACCACCATACGATATATCACCATATTGGGTTTCTAAACTATCCTCAAAAGGATATTCATTTATTACAGTATATCTTTTATCTTTTAACACATTACCAAAGTATTGCTCAAAGACTTCTTTGGCAAAAACATCGTGAATTAAATTACCATGATAAAATATCTTGTGTAAAAAATCATCTATGGGTTGTGTTAAACCAGCCTCTCGATAGAATCGTAAAAGATGGCAAGTTCCAGCAGAACTTGCCGATGACCTTTCTAATGGTCTAACATACGGTTCTCCGTTTGAGTTAACCATATTTTTAGCAGTTCTTAATTTATTATTGTAATCAATAATGTCTGTAAAAATATTATCAAACGAAAAGTTTGTAAGTTTGTCCATATTACATTCAAGGAATAATACTATTTAAATGTTTTGAAATGATATTGTTTGTTCTATGCTGTTAACGTCTATAAATCCATTGAAATAAAAGAAATTTATTATTGGTGTTATAGAAACGTGGTCTGGTATAACAACACGGAATAGTGCAACAAATTCTTCTAATGGCATATTTGAATTTTCCATTTTAGAAAAATATTGGTCTTTGATGGCGTCAAAGTGATTTTGCGCATAAGTAAAATGTTTCATTTCTGGCATCACACTTTTATCATCAGCAGAGATGATAGGAGTAGTGTAAACAAAAGAGTCACTACTACTCCTATACTTGTAATTGTATAATCTTCCATAGATTTCTTGTGAACAGTAATCAATGATTTCATTTATTTCTTTCTCTCCTAATCCATCTTCAGACACAATATATGCTGCTAACCCCTTTGTAGAGACTTTACCCTTTTCCTTGAGAATGTGACCAATAATACTGGGGTATTTATCTTTGATCACATCCAAGTCTATATCTCTATTGGTACTTTTTTTAAAGGTATCATGGTGTTTGCTCTAAAGATATTGTTACCTTCATCGCTTTGACTAAATTGTCCAATAACAACGTAGCCTAATCCATCATGTAACCCTACACCACCAGTGATTGATGTAAATGTGCTTACATCTAAGTTTACACTGCCACTTTCATCAGCAAATAAAATATCATTGCCAACTACAGAGCTGTTTACTTCTTGTATGTCACCACATTTTTCACAATCAGCTAATTCTCCAACATTATTGTCAGTCATATCTTTGAACCAATGACCTCTTGCACAGTGAAATACTGTCTTTAAGTCTTGGTCACCCATGTAAGCGATAACACCTACTATGACTTTTCTATCATCTAATTTTAAGTCCTTTATAGGAACTCCTTTTACAGCCTCAAGTTCAAATGTCGCTTTGACTGTATTTACACTTGTCGACTTAGATATAGTTGGAGTGTATTCTGGTGGTTTTGCCCAATAGGCATTTGCTACTTCCACAAAGTCACCAGTAGATAGACCTTTTAATTTGTCCATCTCATCACCAAAGACTGTGAATTGCATAGCACCAGTAGTGTCTGCGATAGTGACCCAAGTCATACGACCAGTACCACCATCTTTTCTATTGAAGGTGTGTATATACGGATTTTCCATGTCAGTTAGTAAGAAACCACTAACATTGAAATTCTGTTTTCCAGAAGTTAAAGCCTCGTCTACAGATATTGGCATAGCATTTTTTACAGCAGACCTATGTGTGTCTACTGTTGCTTTTAGCTGTTGAGCCAATTTGTAATATGCAACTTGTTTGTTGAATTTAAAAATTGGATTTTTCTCTGCCAACTCGTTGTAAAGCGAAGTTAATTTTTCTTCTGCGTTGTCTGCACCATCACTTTCAAGTTTTGCTATAATTGCTTGTTTGAGTTCATATGCGTCTTGCATTTTAATTACCTCTGTTATAATATTCTCGTTGTTGTATATAAATGTTTTTATTCAACTCCGTTGTCGCTGATTTGAAACATTTTTCCACTCATGTCACCTAACGATGCTGGTAGACGGAATGGTGTTACCGATATAATCGTAGCGTTACCTCTTTCTTCCATTCTAGAAAATTCTAAAATATATTTGCCACCATGACCTACTGATTTGCCACCTAAAATAGTAGTGCCTTCGTCTTGGGCTTGTGGCTTGTACGAAGCGTGAGCAATCATAATTCCAAACATATCATAGTATTCAGATAGAAGATAAGCTAATTGATTTATAATAAACGATTGTGCAGTATCTCTTGAAGGATAGTTTTGGTTATTGTTACCAAAATCCTTAGAAACTACTGATAAAGAGTCAAATATAAATCCAGCAAATCTTTCACCAGTTTGTGAGTTTGCTACTATTTGAGCTATAGGTGTGTCCCAGATAAATTTAAATAATTCTTCTGTACCAGCTTTACGTTGTAAAGTAATTCTTGTACCACTGTCAACTATTGACATAGGTTTACCTACTGTTAGTAAAGCTTCTTCGACACCAGATATATCAAGTACAACCATTTGTATTTCTTTTTCATCGTCATACAAAGTTCTTATTGGTACTACACCACTTTTGGTAGCAATCCACTTTCTGTATTCTAACTTGTAATACTTTATACCAAAGTCAGTATCAAATTTTTCGTTATATCTTTTGATAAGCTTTGGTATTACGTGTCTTGCAGCACCAGTTTCCATGTCTACAAAAAGAACATTTTGTTTTGTTTCTTTCATAGCATCGAGACCAGCCCAAATAGCAGATGTAGTCTTAGCTGATTGTGGCTTTCCGTAGAACCATGTAAGAATACCTTGAGGTATTCCGTCTCCTAAGATTTGGTTCAAAGCCTTTATTGATGTTGGTATATTTGTGTTTAACATTTTTATTACCTTTCCCTGCTTCTCTATTGCTTGATATAAGATACCAAGATGTTTACAATTTTTTGTAAAATTATAACCGACACAAGCACACCAATGTCCTAAAGGTGAAACTTGCGAAGAATAAAGTGTACTTTTGTCAGATGACTCTATAATGGCTCTATAATCATAATTTGGTAAATTATAAAAATCCACAACAGAGTTATCTATCACATTTTACATAAAACACGATACTATTTAAATGTTTCTAACATATCTCCATATCTTATCATAAAATAATTGTCTTCGTCAACATTCCAAATTTTTGTTAAGGGACTACCAAACTCTATTTCGAATTCTGTCATATTGACTTTTATTCTTGGACTTTTATTGTTTTCCACAAGATACATCATTATTTGTGGTTCATGAGTCTGTATATATGACATAAAGTTTTTTGTTAATGCTTTGGTAACAGCATCTAGGTATTCATGTAATAATTCTAGATCATATAATAAATTATCATCCCAATGTCTGTCATTTATAGTAAGAACTTCACTTAATTTTAAAACTGTAGTCATAACTATAGTACTTTTATCTACTAAAGATTTTTTTAAATCACTTTCTGGTACGTTAACTATAGCATCTACAAGTGATTTAGAGCGTAATAAATATTTTATTATGAAAAATATATTTTCTTTATCATATTCATCATACTCTTCATTTATGTCAGACATAATTAGAATATAGCACAATGATATATAAATCTTTCTATAATACAAAATACCGAAACGTTTATATAAGATAATGTTATATACAATAAATAAGAACTATGATATTTATTAAAAGATTTAAAAACATGATAGTAAGAGATATAATATTAGCTCTTACATCTATTTTTTTAGCTGGGGTTTGCTTTTTTATAGCAAAATATGTTTTCCAAGAAATATATTACACAATTATCGGTGGGCTATTTATGGCATACGCTGGAGTTGTATTTGGAATTTACATAATGTGGATTTTGATGATACCAGAAGTTCAAAACATAATATTAAGGGAAAAGAGTTGAGATGCCTAATATCATTGTTATAGAGGATTGTGACATTTGTGACAGTCCTAAAGTTGGTGCAATAAATGAGTCTTTCATACACAGAATGTCAATGCAAGAAATTTGTTATAACAATGGTATGACTTATGATACAGAGACTGTTAAAAAATTAACTTATCATTTTAGACAACATTTAACATCACCAACTACAGCAATAGCTAATACACTTATTCAAGAAGAAGCTGTAAAACTAAAAGATACTTTGGTTGAGGCTACATTTGCTCTTGATCAAATAGATAATTTATCTTCTAAGTTATACGATTTTATGATAAGGTCAGAGGATGTAACAGACTTTTACAAATTAAACAAAAATTACTCAGATTTACTAAAACGTAAAATGGAGTATTTACAACTCATTTATAAAATATCTGGTGGTAAAAGAAAAGATGAAATTACCAAAGCAGTTATGTTGGACATACTAAAAGTTGCTAGAGATGAAATAGATGAAGATAAATTTAAAGAACTAAAAAATTCTACTAAAAAAGAATTTAAGGATATATACATGAACAACCCAAGAATAAGACAAGCTTTGGAAGATCAAGGTATACTGTTTGACACAACAGAAACGTCACAAGGTGTATATGAAGTTGAAGAGGAAGATTGACAACCCCAACTTTAACTTGACTGATTTAGAGTCGTTTGTTAAAGATGTTTATGACCCTACACAATTTATGAGGGCATTTGTACAGACCTTAGACCCTAAAACTCAAGAACTTATACCAGCAGACCCTTATTCTTATCAAGAGGCATGGTTACAAGATGACAGCAAATTAAAAATAGCATTGAAGTCTAGACAAGTTGGTTTTTCTTTTATAGAAATGTTAGGTAGAAGTTTACATACTGCAATTACAACCCCTAACTATACAAAATTAGTTATGTCCATTGACCAACCAAAAGCAAATGAATTGATAAATATAATTACCGAAACCGTACCACATATGAAACAAGAGTTTCAGATACCGTTCAAATCAAAATCTAGAAGCAGAGTAGAATTTGAAAATGGTTCTAGAATAATAGCTGTTCCAAGTTTAGCTTCTGCGACAAGGTCATATCATGGTGACGTGTTTATAGATGAGATAGCATTTATACCAAATGACAAAGAAGTTTTAGATGCAGTGTTAGGTACAACAGTACGTGGTTACAATGTGTCTATAGGTTCTACACCTTATGGACAAAGGGGTGTATATCACGACATTATACAAAAAACTGGTTGGGATACAAGCTCTGTATGGTTAAACGAAGCAGAAATAATTCCATTTACAAGAGAATACTTTAAAGTTAGAGAGAACAACACTACAGATTGGAGTTTTCATGCTATACCTTATTTCTTATGTCCAGACTTAAAACGTGAAGATTTACACAGTTCTACAGAAGATGGTTTCAAACAAGAATATGGTTTAGCTTTCTTAGACGAAACAACAAGTATGTTGTCTTACGATTTACTAATGTCAAGAAGTTATCCACACTTAGATCAGTGGGCTTTAGAAGGCAGATTTATAAAACCAGCAAACTCAAGGTTTGTCATGGGATTAGACCCAGCAGAAAAAATAAATCAGACTGCAATTATCATTTTCGAGAAGAAAAATAATACTTATTACAAAAGATACAGAAAGAGTTGGCAAGGCGTCAATCACAAGATTTACATACCTCAGATAGTAGACCTATTTAAAAGGTTCGATGTTGACCAACTCTATGTAGATGGCACTGGGATAGGCTATTCTGTCTATTTAGATATTCTTGAATATTTGCCTAAATCCAAAGTTACTGAGATACAACTGACAAGTTCACGTAAGGAAGAGTTGGTTCATAATCTCATAAGTATTTATGAGGCTGATGAATATCAAGACAAAGCTCTTGATTTTACTCTTGCTAAAATGGAAGGTCGGTATAATATCATCACTGACAATGATGTGGATTACTTTGATCAACTTCATCAGCTAAGGCGTGAAGTAACAGATTTTGGTAAACCTCGTTATACTGGTAAAATAGAAGGAAAGGACGATGATATTATTTGGGCTACTGCCTTAGCCCTTATGGAAGATATAAAGCCGAAAAGCAAAGGCACAAGAACTGCTACAGTTCCAATAAATATAAATAGGAGTCGCTATTAATATGGGTATAATTGATAATTTACTACGTAGAGAAAAACGTGATACACAACCATCACACAGAACTCGAACCAGAAGTATTTCTATCATGAACGCACTTGGCGTTGATGTTACTGCTGGTAGATTTAATAATGAAAGTACATGGCTAGATTTAGTAACTCTAGAACCTTTTATAAAAGGTGCTGTAGAGTCTTTAGTATCTGCTATAAATGGAGAATGGGCTTTAGAAACTACAAATTTATCGCCAAGTCTAAGAGAGAGAACTTTTATAGGAAATGTAAAGAAAGATATAACTTTGCCAGAATTAAAATTAGTTACAAAAATGAATACTGCTGCCTTATCGCTAATTACAGACACAGTAGTTTATGCTGAAATAGACCCAATAGGTATGAACTATTATCTTCTTGACTCCGAAGATTGTGAACCAATATGGAATGACGATGGTTCTAAAATTATAAATGTAATTTGGCGTAAAGGTACAAATCAAGAAAGAGTTTTAGAAGAAGAAAACTTTGTTATGGGTTCATATTATGCGCCAGATACAAAATGGTTTAAAGCTTCACCAGTAGAAACTCTAATTGATGTTGCTAACTTGTTATGGTACGCAAGAAAATATAATTTAGAAATATTTAAAAATGGTGGTTTACCAGCTATGCTTTTTGTTTTATCACCAGAAACATCTGATGAAGAGTTTGATGAATTTGTTCACGGTTTACAAAAAAGTGACAGAAACGTTATTACAAGATTGCCAGATGGTGTACAAATAGAACCTTTAGCTGGATTTAACAAAGAAATGGAATATGATAAATTAGTTACATATGCAATACAAAGTATAATGACAGCTTTACGTGTTACACCAACAAATATGTCATTGACAACAGAACACGGTGGTGGTGCTGCTTCTGCAAGAGAAGAAAGAAACTCTTACTCAGATGCTATACACACTTATCAAAGAGTTCTTAATGGTTTCTACACAGAAGTTATACACAAATTGTATGGTAACAAAGATATAGATGCAAGATTTAGACCAAATGCTACAACAGTTGGCAGACCACAAGTAGACTATGCTACTAACATTCGTTTCAAATATAAACCTTACATGGATATGAGACAATTAGCAGCAAACATTAAAATCTTACTCAGTACAAATGTAATTACACCAAATGAGGCAAGATCAATGTGGGGATTAGAGGAAAAAAATGATGAAGTTTTTGACCAACCTATAGGTTCTAATCAGTTCCAAGCTAGTGGACAAATAGGAGATAATCCAGAAGGTCAAGATCGTATCACCAATGAAGAGAACGACACAATACAATCTGTAGATGGTGACGAAGGTAGAAGAAGTCAAACCCAAGAGGTTGACCCCTAATGCCAGAAAGACAACCTAACGAAACTTACAGAGAATGTGTAAGACGTTTGACACAATGGTTTATGGAAAATAAAGATATGGAAGTAGAACAAGCTTATGCCATAGCTTTAGAAGAGTGTAAAGCAAAATGACAGTATTTTTTGATGCAAAGGATTTAAAAGAAGCTACAGCCTCAATTAAAAAATTGAGTTCTAAAATGAAGAACTATCGTTTACCATATTACAATTATTTAAAACGTGAATTAGATAGATATTTTTTTATGTTAAGGTCTGTTGCACGTATGAATGTACCAGTTGATACTGGTACTTTAAAAAGGCGTACTGATTACAAACAAGTAAAATGGAACACATATTACATTGGTCACTTTGAACCACAAGATAGATATAGTGGTGAACCAGCTACATCTTTAAATGGTGTTGATTTATATGACCCAACAAAACATAAACATACACAGAACAGTCAGCTATTTAAAAAATACGCAAGATACAATATTGCCCCAAATCACTGGGGTACAATGCCGTATAATACGGTAATAGATTTACTAAGTAAAGAAATTGAAAGATTAACTGGCGATTTTAACAAGAGATACTTTGATTAATAATAACTTATTAAAATAATATAAATAGTGGTTGCTTATGACTAACGTAATTATATACACATCCAAAAGGTTCACGCCTTTAAACGTTAAAGCATATAACGATGAAGATGAAGAGAAATCTAAGTTTTTGGGTGAAGTTACTATTGACGTAGCCACTTCACACAGAGATAGAGTCAATGACATCCTTCAAAAATCTTTTTTGGAGAGGGCTGCTATTGATTTATCAACCAAAAATACTTCGGTGTTCTTAAATCATAAAACTGATGAACTTCCTATCGGAAAGGTTATAAAAGGTGAACTTGTACAACTGGATGATGGTGAATATGCAACTAGATTAAGAGTAGGTATATCTAAAACTGCACCTCATGTAATGACATTACTAGAGGAAGGAATACTTGACAAAGCGTCAATAGGTTTCCATATGCAAAAAGGTGATTACGATTACTCTGAAAAAGATGATGCACTTCTCATTTATAATGGTGAAGTTGTCGAAGCATCTTTCGTTGGTGTTCCAGCAAATCCAAATGCGAAGACCCCAGAAAGCGAATCTGTCCAATATATGAAGAACTTATATGAGGCATTAAAAAGTCAAACTGAGGAAGTCGAAAAGAATCATCACTACGAGGATGAAGACAAAGATAAATATTATTGTCCAGAATGTGGTCGTAAATACGACATGGACAGAGAAAAATATCATTGTGATTGTAGTGAAGATCAGAATTGCCCTTGTTGTATGAAACAAGAGCAAAAATCTGAAGACTCTTTTACAGATTACCCACAAAGCGCAACCAATAATGCTAAAAAGGTCATCAGATGGAAAGAAGAACATGGTGATGAGGTAAAAGGTATGACACAAGTCGGATGGCGTAGAGCTAGACAACTTGCTAACAGAGACCCTTTATCTAGAGAGACTGTTAAACGCATGGCGCAATTTAACAGACATCGCAAAAATGCTGAGATAGACCCCAAATACAAAGATACTCCTTGGAAAGACAACGGCTATGTCGCTTGGCTTGGATGGGGGGGTACAACTGGTATAAACTGGGCTATCGCAAAAGCAGAATCTTTCAAAAGTTTTGAACTTGAGGAAGATGAACTACAACAAAAAAATAGTGAGGAAAAAACTATGGACAAACAAGAGATAGAAACCTTAATGGAGACTTTGCTCGAAAGAAACTCAGACGCTTATGAGAAAAGACTTGAGTCTCAATCAAAAGGTTTTGATGAAAAAATCAATGAGCAAAGTTCTGAGATTGCTAACTTAAAAGATACAATCGCAGAACGAGATGAACTAATCAAATCTCTAGAAGCAGAAAAAGTCGCATTGGCTGAAAAGTCAAAAGTAAGTGCAAGACAAACTGCACCTGCTAACAAAAGCGTAGACAAATTTGCTGAAAACAGAGATATGGCACTACTACGAGACTTAAAACATCTTGGTGAGTTGATTACTGACAGAAAGAATCGACAAACAAATTGGAGAATCCAATTAACACCATCATCAAGGGAAGATAGACTCGCAGCTTTCGAAGGGGGAAGTAATTAAAAATGAATACACTAAAAAACTTTAGCTCTTCTGCATATGAGAAATCAAAAATTGACAAAGCATATACTGCTGGTCAAAACAGCGCAAACGCTGACGGTGGACACACTGTACCTTCTCCATTAGCAGATTACTACATAGAATTATTACATGACTCAACTGTATTGAGACAATTATTCAGCCAAATTTTCATGACTTCAAAAACTTTTGAATTGCCACAATTAGACAGTGGATTAACTGGTTACATTTTAGGTGAAGGTGCTGACTTTACATCTGAATCTGGTGCATCTGGTTCAGCTTCTGGTATTACCAAAGCTGGATTTAGCAAACACACCATGACCAATTACAAATTGGGTGTATTCGCTGGTTACACATCTGAATTACAAGAAGATTCCTTAATTGACATCGCAGAGATGTTAGTACAACAAGGAGTCATCGCAATGGCAAAAGCAGAAGAACAAGCATGGATAAACGGTGACGCAGACCAAACTGCTGGACAAATTGGTGCAGGTTATACTGCTGGACAACCAGAATATTACTATTCTGGTTTAATCGCAG
>Ga0213864_10000482_pt1 | contig 17790 bp, 10 predicted proteins | sample PICome_5_FD_160078 | JGI IMG/M metagenome (GOLD analysis project Ga0213864, IMG submission 160078) | Coastal seawater microbial communities near Pivers Island, North Carolina, United States - PICO247 | ecosystem: Environmental > Aquatic > Marine > Coastal | place: USA: North Carolina... | reverse complement strand
AAATAGCACCAATTATCAAGGTGTTGAATGGAGTAAAGGAGTTTAAAATGGAAACGATAGAACTATCGATGTTCAACATGGCGTAGGCAAAAAGAAAAACCGGAAAAAACGTACCTGCCAAGGCCGTGTATAAAATATATTTCCAATGATGTTTCTTAACCTTGCGAAATGTTTTCGGTGCAATAAGCACTAAAAAAATGGATGTGAAAATCATACGGAGTGCTCCTAATTGAATAGGAGTTACTCCCAACAATGCTTTCTTCATTAATATGAATGAACTACCCCAAACTAAGGCGAGCAGCACTAAATACAACCATTTTTTAATATTGTTATCCATTATCACATTTTGCTTTTACAAAATTGACACTAATTCTGAGAGAAAAGACGATTTATTGATAAATTTGCACAATCAACAAATAGCAAAATCCAATGAGCATGAAGAATTTAACCCTAATATTAGCATTTATTGGCCTAGTTTTTACCTCATGTAAAGAAGCTGCACCACAAATTGAAAAGCGAGAAAACGTATCGCTTGCAATTTCCGGAATGACTTGTGAAATTGGCTGTGCTAAGACCATTGAGTCCAAATTATCGAAAAAAGAAGGTGTTTTTAAAGCGAAAGTAACTTTTAAAGATAGTTTAGCTACTATTGAATATGACGCTAATAAAACATCAAAAGAGGATTTGATTGGATTCGTAGACGGAATTGCAGGTGGAGATTTATATAAAGCATCAGAATCCACAGAAAAATCCAAGGATCATACCTGTACTAAAGCTTGTGAAAAAGAATGTGAAATGAAGGAGAAGAAGGAATGTAAAGCCGATTGTTCAATGGCTTGTTGTACAAAAGAGAGCACAACAGTAACGGAATAATAATTATTTTAAAACATAAAAAAAAGCAGGTCTAAGACCTGCTTTTTTTTATGTTTTAAAATGTCCAACTTACTCCAATAGAATATAGAATACCTGGATTAAAGCTTCTAAACTTCCCTACTTCTTCATCATTCCATATGTAGTTACTTTCTCTTTTATCATTTAAAATGTTCTTCACCCTTAAAGTAACTTTTTTTCGAACTTTATCCCCTTTAAATACTTTGGAAGCCGTGAAATCTAAGTTATGGAATGGCTCAGAATAAACATCGGGAACTCCACCAATACCTACGAATTCAAGTGTTGGCCCCTGAACATTGTAAAATAGCCCTGCTTGCATTTCTTTCTCAGTGTGATTAGCTGTGAGTCCAAAATTGATCATGTAAGGAGACTGACCTTGTAACTCACGTTCTGGATCAATAACTTGACCAGGCTCAGCCAATTGAACTCTATCTCTAAATTCCTCCTCACTCATTTTTTGCCTTGCTCGAATATAAGAACCATTTGCATTGATATTAAAGTCTACCTTATTATAAGCAAAAATCTTTTGCCTAGCTTCTAACTCAATACCAAGTACACTGGCCGTTTCGTTATTGATTGCGCGAAAATCATTCGGTGTATCTTGACTAACAACAGCGATTTCTATTGGGTTATCAAAGTACTTAGCAAATGCACTAATTGCAAACATTTGGTTTCCTTCACCAAAATATTCATAACGTATATCAAAATTATCAATATATGCTGATTGAATATCTGGGTTACCTAAAAAGAAGGTTTCGGTAACTGGATCAATTAAATATGCAGCTGAAGCCTCTTTGAATGTAGGTCTAGCTGTTGTTTGATAAAAAGAAGTTCTAATATTACTCTTTTCATTCGGAGAAAAAATTAAATTAACATTTACAAAGGTATCATGATCGTCAATAAAAAGATCTCTCTCATACACTGTACCAAGTAAATCTTCTCCAGAATATCTTAATTCATATGACTCCATTCTCACACCAGCAACAGCTCTAAACCATTCAGTAAATTTTAATTCAGTGGAAAAATACTGCGCCGTATTGATTGATTCTGAATTGAACCTATTCGTTCTTTCAAAACCACCGGAAATGTAAGACCCAGTGGTGGCTTCAAAATTATTTGTTGATTGCTTCCAAATATTACTATCCTGCAAAATTGCATCAGGATCTCCTCCTAAGACTTGACTATTTCCATTATAAAAAATATCAAATCTTTTAGAACTAAAATCTCTTTGTTTTTTAATGTAAGAAGCACCAGCTGTGAACTTACCAGTAAAATCTCCTTTTTTCAATGGCAATTCAAAATCAATTTTACCAACTGTTCCTGTTTCATCTAAATCACGCCATAACCTTGATGGAGCGGCGATTACATTTGGACTAATTTGGAAAAAGGTTCTATCTTCATCTGTTTCAAAGAAGGTTCTTCGAAAATCTTTGTCATTCAATCTAGATCGAGATTTGGCAAATTTCCAATTAATTTTTAAACCATTCTCTCCTAAAGTATGAATACCATAAATTGGTATTGTCATCAAGTTTCTTTGTGTATAGGTAATGATACTACCTATACCCCAATATGGATTTTCAATAAAAGCTTGACGGTTTACATTATTAGCATTTGATTCACCGTTTTGTAGGTTCAAGAAATTTATTCCTAATTTGGTGTTACTACTTTTATAACTAACCCCTAATAAAGTACTTAAATAAGTATTGATTGTACCTAGTTGTCCGTTTTGTACTAAATCTTGTTGGATTCCATCAACCGGTGTTCTAAAGACACTAGATCTAAAGAAATCTTGATAATAGGTTGTTTGTGATTTATATCCTAAAGCTGCAATGAAACCTATAGAATCATCACCTCCTTCTTTAAATTTATAACCATTCGAAGCAGAAACACCAAAACTATAATTCAAATCACTAGTTTGTTGAATTGGTGTCACCTTTTTATTTAACTTTTGGGTGTTTTCAGTTAGTACGGCAGCTCTTTCCGCAGGAATTAACGGCAATGGTAGTGCTGGAGGTAAATCTAGATTTGGATCAATTCGAAGATCCCTATAACCATCATCTCTTCCTAGCCAATCGGTACTACTGCGCTCATCCGCAATAAAATTGCTATTAAAATGCATGTCTGGATTGAAGCCTGCGCTAAACCTTACACTATATTGAGGATCAAATGAAAAATCTTTTAATTTAATGTCAACTGTTCCTCCTGTAAAATCGGCTCCAATGTCTGAGGATGCTGATTTTTTTACAATTAAATTTTCAATCAAATTTGTCGGAAAGATATCCATTGGAATGGTATTACGGTCTGGATCTAAACCAGGTAACTCCATTCCGTTTAAGGTAGTCTTAGAATATCTATCTCCCAATCCTCTTACATAAACATATTTTCCTCCTTGAACCGAAATACCTGGTACCCTCTTAATTGCTCCTGCAATATCACTATCTCCAGCTTTTCGAATCGCTTGAATAGACAATCCATCAACAAGATTAATTGACTTTTTCTGTAAAGTTAAAACGGAAGCTTCTGTATTTCTTTTGGATGTTGTTTTGATAACAACGGCATCCAATTGATTAGATGCGGGATTCAAAGTTACTTGCAGAAAAGTTTGCTCTCCCGGCTTTACTACGACCTCTGATATTTCTTTAGTCGAATATCCAATAAAAGAAAAAACCACTGTATAAATTCCAGGTTCAGTTTTAATTTGGAATTTACCATCAATGTCTGTTGTAGAGCCCTTTTGGGTCCCTTTGATCAATACATTTGCAAATGGCAATGGTTCATTGTATTCTGCATCGATAACTACTCCTGTTATGCTCTGAGAAAAGCTGTTTAGACTTACTAATAAAAAAAGTCCAATGACGTAATTAATTAATTTCATTTGTCTATTAAATGTTTTTAACAGGCAAATGTATTACTATTCAAAACACTAGATGTTAACAAAACGTAAACAAAAAAGAGCTCCAAATAAATTGGAGCTCTTTCAAAAAATATTTGATAATGAACTTATCTTTTAATCACTTTTCTAACTTCTCTTGAGGAACCAGAAATTACCTCTAATAAGTAAATTCCTCTAGTTAATCCTGAAACGTTAATTGAGTTAGAGTTTTTATTTTCTCTCACTAACTGACCAAGAGTGTTGTATACTCTTAATTTATCAACATTATTGTTAGATGAAACGTTTAATACGTTATTGAAGGGGTTTGGATAAATTGTAAACGTGTCTTGAACGGTATTTTCTTCAACACTAGCTGTACCAATTCCTCCCGCAAAATATGCAGTCCAAAGATAGAAATGATCTTCTGTTGAACCTAATCCAGCAGTATGACTAGCAATAATTGATGCTTCTGTTGAACTAAATCCTGCACTTACTGCATCCTTAGCATCATTAATAGTAGCTAAGTTATCAGAAGTAACAAAATAAACATTCGAGAAAGTCAATCCGTTATTGTAAGTATCTGGGTCGATTCCTTCAATGTTTGATCCTGCTTTAAATCCTTTATAAAGGATATTGTTATTGGAACCTATTGCATCCGCCTTCCAGTGACCATAAGTATCTTCTTGAGCTGCATTAGCATTACCTACTGCCGTAACACCATCAATTGTGTAAGAAGCATTATAAACTGGATTAGAAGTAGACTCTGTACCATCAATCTCAAATACGTTATCTCCATTTACACCCATTGCAACATAAGCGTTGGTGATTGTTCCAGAATAAGCCTGGTCAATATCAATCGCATCATCTGTTTGGTTATAAACTAAAATCTTATCGACATTTACATTTCCACCGAATAACTCGATTCCATCATCAGTATTTGAAACAATTTCGATGTTTGTAATCATTGTTCCTTTTCCAACACCACCTAAAGTAAGACCGTTGATCTCATCTCCATTGGCAATAGTAGCACCTCCATGACGGATAGATACGTGGTCTAATATCCCTGAGTTATCATTGGTAGCAGACCCTCCATATTCAGTCCAAGACTGACCTGAGGCAATACCTTCAATATTTGCAGTGTTGTTCGCTCCTGCTCCAATTTGGTTGTTACCTAATACGATAACACCACCCCATAGACCTCCTAATGTTAAGTCATGGTTGTCTGCAACATATTTACCTCCTGAAACATCTGAAGCAGTTAAAGCATCATATTCACTTGTAAAGATGATTGGTAAGGCTTGAGTTCCATCAGCAATAATGTTACCATCTTTTGCAATAACCAAAGCAGTAGCATCTACTGGATCAGCTTTGAAAGCTGCCTTGATTACTGTACCTGGCTCAATAGTTAAAGTATTGTTCGCTGTAACTACAATCTTACCGTTAATGTTTACATCTCCTGACCAAGTAGTATCTTGGTTAATAAAAGTTACTGTACCGTTTCCAACGTTAGTAGCTGAACATAAGCTGTTGTTTAAGCTTGCATATCCAGTCCATCCACTAAAAGCACAAGTATTGGCACCTGAACCAGCGATAGCTGTAGATAAAATTTCAGCTTCGTTTGAAGTAAAAGCAGCACTCACTGCATCCTTAGCATCATTAATAGTAGCTAAATTATCTGTTGTGATAAAGTCTACATTTGAGAAAGTCAATCCGTTGTTAAATGTATCTGGATCGATTCCTTCAATGTTTGAACCAGTTTTAAAACCTGTGTAAACGATATTGTTGTTAGCACCAGTAGCATCCGCTTTCCAGTGACCATAAGTATCTTCTTGAGCTGCATTAGCATTTCCAATAGCAGTTACTCTGTTTATCGTATAAGAAGCATTGTAAACTGGATTAGAAGTAGACTCTGTACCGTCAATCTCAAATACGTTATCTCCATTTACACCCATTACAACTAATGCGTTAGTGATTGTTCCAGAATAAGCCTGGTCAATATCAATCGCATCATCTGTTTGGTTGTAAACTAATAAGTTCGTCACATTTACATTTCCACCGAATAACTCGATTCCATCATCAGTATTTGAAATGATTTCAATGTTATCTAGGACAGTCCCGTTTCCAACTCCACCTAAAGTAAGACCGTTGATCTCATCTCCATTGGCAATAGTAGCACCTCCGTGACGGATAGATACATACTTCATAGATCCTGAGTTGTCATTGGTGTCTGTACCACCATAATTTGTCCAAGTCTGACCTGAGGCAATACCTTCAATGTTTGCAGTGTTGTTTGCTCCTGCTCCAATTTGATTTGTACCTAAAATGATAACACCACCCCATAAACCACCTTGGTTTAAAAGAGCAGTTCCTCCATTGGTATCAAAAAAAGTTCCTTGAGCTACATCTGCAGCGGTTAATGGGTCTGCTGCTGCAGTAAAAATGATTGGGGCATCAGCCGTACCATTAGCAATGATGTTACCACCTTTGGCAATAACCAAAGCAGAAGCATCAACTGGATCGGCCTTGTAAACGGCTTTGATCACCGTTCCTGGTTGGATGGTTAAAGTAGCATTGGCTTCAACCACCACTTTTCCATCAAGGGTAACGTCCCCTGACCAAGTAGTATCTGTGGTCAAAATTGTTACCTGAGAAAATGAAAGAGCACTTATAAAAAATGCACTTAAAAGTAAAATTCGTTTCATAATTAGTTTAATTATTTTTTTGATGTATGCAAAACTAATTTAGCATTGGGTTTAAAGGGTTAAGTCATTATTAAAAGATTGCTTCGTCTGTTACGCTTTTGTTAACTCAACGTAATTTTTTTGAAATCCAATTCGGTATACAAAAATCAAAATGAAATTATAATTACGATAAATTATTAATGATCAACCTTCAATAGGACTTGATAAAGATTATAATTTGTGAAAAGTTGAAAAGTTGATATTCAAAGTTAATTTGATGTTAAGTGAATTAGAGCTAAATCAAACCAATCTAACTCTATGTTTAAAGTAGATTTTTATTGTAAATTAGCCACATTGAAAATCAATATACCAAGCTAATTTTCAGATAAATTATGGGAGATATATACATTTATATGCTTATTGCTTTAGCTGCACTTGCAGTAGTTGATTTGGTAGTAGGTGTAAGTAACGATGCGGTAAACTTTCTGAACTCAGCTATTGGTTCTAAAGCCATTTCACTAAAGAAAATTATGATTATTGCTAGCATCGGAGTCTTCTTCGGAGCCGTGACTTCGAGTGGAATGATGGAAGTAGCAAGAAAAGGGATTTTCAATCCGAGTATGTATATGTTCGAAGATGTAATGTTCATCTTCATGGCAGTAATGATTACCGATATCTTATTATTAGATGTTTTCAACTCCCTCGGAATGCCTACCTCAACTACGGTATCAATCGTATTTGAATTATTAGGTTCTGCCGTTGTAATTGCGTTATTGAAAATTGCATCAAACGATGCGCAGAATTACGACGCTCTTTGGTCGTATATCAATTATGAAACCGCTACCAATATTATAATCGGGATTTTGCTTTCGGTCGTCATTGCGTTTACCATCGGAGCTATTGTTCAATATATTTCAAGATTAATTTACTCTTTCAATTTTAGTGAAAGACCAACCTATATAAGTGCCTTATTCGGTGGATTTGCGATTACCGCAATTACGTATTTCATCATTATCAAAGGTTTAAAAGGAACACAATTCTATGGAGATTTAAAAGGATTATTAGATCAGAATACCTACGGAATCATAGCAGGTAGCTTTGTCATTTGGACCATGGCATCCTACTCCTTAATTCGATTCTTTAAAGTAAACTTATTAGTATTTATTATTGGAGTTGGAACATTTTCCTTAGCTATGGCTTTTGCTGGAAACGACTTGGTAAACTTTATCGGAGTGCCAATTGCGGCATTAAACTCTTATGAAGCGTGGAGTATTTCTGGAATTGCTCCAGATCTATACTCGATGGAGAGTTTGGCGGCTAAAGTACCATCAAATATCGTTCTACTATTAATCGCAGGAGCGGTAATGGTGATTACACTTTGGACCTCATCAAAAGCAAGAACTGTAGTTGAAACTGGAATTAATTTATCACGACAAGGTGAAGGACACGAAAAATTTCAGCCAAATAACTTATCTAGAGTTGTAGTTCGATTTGCCATGTTTGTGAACTACGGATTTTCATCTGTATTGCCCAATCGAACGAAAAATTATATCAATAATAAGTTTGACAAACCTACACTAACCATACCTGCAAGAGATGTTGAGGAACAACCAGCATTTGATTTGGTTCGAGCATCGGTGAATTTAATTGTAGCCAGTATTTTAATTTCTATCGCAACTTCAATGAAGTTACCTTTATCGACTACCTATGTAACGTTTATGGTGGCTATGGGTACTTCTTTGGCAGATAGAGCATGGGGTAGAGAAAGTGCGGTGTACAGAGTTGCTGGGGTTTTTAATGTTATTGGCGGATGGTTCCTAACGGCAATTATTGCCTTTTTAGCTGCTGGATTAGTGGCATTTTTAATCCACTGGCACGTATGGATGATTCCTGTTTTATTGGTCTTAGTGGCGTTTTTAATCATTCGAAATACAGTTCAACACAACAAAAAATCCAAAGAGATTAAGCGAAGAACTTATATTGAGCGTTCTGAATTAATTACCATTAACGGAGTTATTAATGAAAGTGCTGATCATATCTCTGAAGTGGCAAACAAGATTGATGTCCTGTATTCAAATGTTGTTAAGGACCTTGCCAACGGAGATTTAAATAAGCTCCGTAAAACTGGTAAACTGGTAAACAAACTGAATGATGAAATTGATGATTTGAAAGAGAATGTCTTCTATTTTATCAAATCACTAGATGAAAGCTCGGTTCAGGCCAGTAAATTTTACATTATTGTTTTAGGTTATTTACAAGATGCGGCACAGTCCATCAGTTTTATTTCCAGAGCAAGTTATAAGCACGTCAATAACAACCATAAGAATCTAAAGAAAGGTCAGATTAAAGATTTGATTTTTATTGAGAAGCAATTATCAAATATTCTACATAACATCAGTAAGGTATTTAAAGACCGTAACTTCGATGATTTGAACTCAATTATAGAAAGCAAGCGCGTCTTGCTAAATGATCTATCTGGTTCTATTGAAAAGCAAGTAGAACGCATTCGTACGAATGAGTCAAGTCCGAAGAATACGACATTATATTTCAGTATTCTTTTAGAGACAAAAGACCTTCTGAAAGCCTTGATGAGTTTGTTAGAGACTTACGAAGAGTTTCATTTGACTTCAAAATAAATCCGTTAAAATTAGAGCGAAACCTCTTTTTGGTTTTTCTGTTCTGCACCTATCGCTATGGTGAAAGAAAGTAAGCAATACGCGAGAAGCTTTTTCATTTATTTTTTGTGGTAATAATTGTAGACTTTGTTGGCTCTAGATTTTCCAATAGCTTCCTCCAGTTGGTCTAAACTAGCTTCTTTCACTCTCTTAGCCGATTTAAAGGTGCGCAATAACGTAGTAATGGTTTGTTTTCCGATATCAGGAATTTGTTCCAATTCTGACTGAATAGCGCTCTTGCTTCGCTTATTTCTATGGAAGGTTATTCCAAATCGATGGGCCTCATTTCGCAGATACTGAATGATTTTCAGAGATTCAGATTTTTTATCCAAATACAACGGAATAGAATCTCCCGGATAGTAAATTTCTTCCAATCGCTTTGCAATTCCGATAATGGCAATCTTGCCTCTTAATCCCAGTAAATCGAGACTTTTTACAGCAGATGATAACTGCCCTTTTCCACCATCAATAACAATGAGTTGAGGCAATGACTCTCCTTCAGATAATAATCGTTTATAGCGTCTAAAAACAACCTCTTCCATCGATGCAAAATCATTCGGTCCTTCCACCGTTTTAATATTGTAATGACGATATTCCTTTTTGCTTGGTTTTCCATTTTTGAAAACCACACAAGCAGCCACTGGATTACTCCCCTGAATATTTGAGTTATCGAAACATTCAATATGAATAGGATCTTCTGTTAAACGTAAGTCCTTTTTCATTTGTGCCATGATTCGCTTTACATGACGATCTGGATCTACAATTTTAATTTGCTTAAATTGTTCCTGACGATAATATTTTGCATTGCGTTCTGAGAGTTCAACAATTCGTTTTTTATCGCCAAGCTTTGGCACGGTTACCTTGATATCATTTCCCAAATCTACCTTAAAAGGCACGTAAATTTCTTTTGAATTGGACTGGAATCGCTGTCGGATTTCAACAATGAATAATTCCAATAACTGCTTTTTGTCCTCATCCAATTTCTTCTTGATTTCGGTCGTATGAGATTGTATGATAGCACCATTAGCAATTTTTAAGAAATTGGCATAGGCAAAGGATTCGTCATCAACAATAGAAAAGACATCCACATTATTAATCGTCGGATTTACAACGGTACTTTTCGACTGATAATTAGCAAGTATATTTAATTTCTCTTTTATTCGCTGCGCTTCTTCAAACTGCATATTCGAGGCAAATTCATACATCATTTTTTCGAAAGACTCAATACTCTCCTTAAAATTCCCTTTAATGATGTTTCTAATCGCCTTGATGTCATCATCATATTCTTCTTGAGACTGCAAACCTTCACATGGACCTTTGCAATTTTTCAAATGATATTCAAGGCAGACTTTGAACTTCTTATTTTGAATATTATCGGCACTCAAATCATACTTGCAGGTACGCAAATGATATAACTCCTTAAATAAATCGAGCAGTGTTTTTACCGTTTTTACAGAGGTGTACGGGCCAAAATATTCCGATCCGTCTTTGATCAGTCTTCGGGTCATAAACACTCTCGGAAAACGTTCTTTTTTGATACAAATCCAAGGATAACTTTTATCGTCTTTTAATTGGACATTGTACTTAGGCTGATACTTTTTAATTAGATTGTTTTCCAGCAAGAGGGCATCCGTCTCAGAATTGACAACGATGTGTTTAATCCGATGGATTTTTTTTACCAAAACTCTGGTTTTCCCATTGGTGTGGGACTTTGTGAAATACGAATTGACGCGCTTTTTGAGGTTTTTGGCTTTCCCTACGTAAATGATATTCTGGTCTTTATCTAAATATTGATAAACCCCAAAAGATTCTGGTAAGGTTTTAAGCTGAAGTTGAAGTGTATCGTCCATATCAAATACAAATCGCTATCGAAAATTAGCGTATTGAGATTTTTCGTGTGCTTGTAATACATTTAAACGTGACACTAGAATACTACAAGTTAACAAAAATTACTCAGCTGGAGTATTTTCTTCCTCCTTCGGAAAAGCATGTTTATTGAACAAAAACAACAGAGCAACTCCTACACTAATAAAGGCATCTGCCGGATTGAAAATGTATTGAAAGAAAATGAAGAAATCACCTCCAATAAAAGGTATCCATTCTGGTAAAAATCCTTCCCACATTGGAAAGTAAAACATATCTACCACCTTACCGTGAAACAATTTTCCGTAAGGTTGGTCGGCGAAAAGCGTGGCAACTTTATATTGTGAGGAATCGAAAATAACTCCATAGAAAACAGAATCAATAATATTCCCGATTGCTCCTGAAAATATCAAAGCAATTGCAATAATCACAGCATTGTGAACACCTTTTTTAATATTCCCAATAAGCCAATATAAGATAGCAGAAACAGCTACCAAACGAAATAAAGTCAGAAATAATTTCCCGGTCTCACCTCCAAACTCAATACCCATGGCCATTCCATTATTCTCTGTAAAGTGAATAATAAACCAATCGAAAATTTTGTATTCTTCCCCTAAAACAAAATGGGTTTTAACGTAAATCTTAATGACTTGATCAATAATGATGGCTAATACTACGGTAAGAATTGCGAGAGTCTTCTTAGACATATTTAAATTTTAGTCGAGCAAAAATAACAATAATTATGGCTTTATTCATTGGAAAGGAAAATATTACCCTTTATGGTTCGAACCATCATTTTTCTTGCTAATGTGTTCTTGAAAGATTTGTACGATTTCTCTTTTTTAATTTTCCCGTGAGAAATAATACCTGTTTTTGTTTGGAGGTCCAAATTCACTTCGGTTGTTCCTACATATAAATTACCTGCATGAAACCTGATAAAATTGTCTTTGGCATGGGATTGTATACGAATGATACTATTTACTATATCAATCGATAATTCATTACCCGAAAATGAAGAAATAATATCACAATTATCTCCTTTAATGTTTACTGATTTACCCATCGGAATCTTAATAACAGCCGAAGCTCTTTTCAATCGTTCAGTAATGTATTTTCGAAAAGGCTCGTTGGATAATTTCAGGCTTGGAAATTTAAATTGAATATGAAACTCGAACTGTTTTTCTTCGTCCAAAATATATTGCTTCGAAGCGTTTTCTGCCTTTAGGGTAATCTCTATTTCTTCGGAGGTTGAATTCTCTAAAATAAGTTCATCCAAACCCATCGTGGAAATGGAAATTACAGATGTACTGGTGGCAATCGTTGTAACTGATTTCTTTTGCCCATTGGTACTTAAGAAAAAGAAAGAAAAAATAAGTAGAATTGAATTTCGAAACATGGGGAAATAAAAAAGGCTTCAAAAATTTGAAGCCTTTACTTATATGTTTTACTGACGCCTTTTAGCTTCAATACTCAGCGTGGCGTGTGGTACTAATTTCAAACGTTCTTTTTGAATTAATTTGCCAGTTACACGACAAACTCCATAGGTTCCGTTTTCGATACGCAACAATGCATTTTTTAGGTCACGAATAAATTTTTCTTGACGAATGGCTAACTGCACGTTTGCTTCTTTGTTCATCACATCAGATCCTTCATCAAATGATTTGAAAGAAGGTGATGTGTCATCAGTTCCGTTATTGGCATCATTTTTATATGCGCTTCTCAAAATGGCTAAATCTTCCTCAGCTTTGGCAATCTTCTTATCAATAATTGCTCTAAATTCTTGTAAGTCTTCCTCGGAATACTTTGTTTTAACATCTGCCATAATCTTACATTTTTTCTATTAATAATTTGCTTTTGATTGATTCAAACTCAATTGGAGTTCCCGTATTTAATTCATCTACAAAAACCAATTCTTCGGTTAATGTTTCATTCATTACGTATTTTCTATTGGCTTCCACAGCAGCTTCTAAATTCTCAAACTTTCCAACAGTTAATCTGATCTTATCCGTTACCTCCAGACCAGTATCTTTTCGAGCATTTTGAATTCGATTCACTAACTCTCTAGCAATCCCTTCTTCTTTCAACTCCGCTGTGATAGTCACATCCAAAGCCACTGTAATGGCACCTTCATTTGCGACCAACCATCCCTCAATATCTTTCGAGGTAATTTCGACATCAGACCGTTCTAAAGTAATCAATTTTCCATTAATTTCTAATGATATCTGACCTTCTTTTTCAATGCTATTAATTTCTTTATCTGTAAACTGCTGAACTGCAGCAGCTATGTGCCTCATGTCTTTTCCAAACTTTGGTCCTAAGACCTTAAAATTTGGTTTTATTTGCTTCACTAAAATGTCTGAGGCATCGGTTAATAGCTCAATTTCTTTAACATTCACCTCTCGTTTGATCAATTCGGAAACCGCTAAAATTTCATTTCGCTCTTCCTCAGAATCCACAGGAATCATTATCTTCTGAAGTGGCTGTCTTACCTTGATTTTTTCTTTGGCTCGTAAGGATAAAACTAAGGAGGCGATCGTCTGCGCATTTTCCATTTTACGTTCCAATGTTTTATCTACAAAGGATGAATCAAAATTTGGGAATTCTGATAAGTGAATGCTTTCTGAGTTTTCCAATTTCGCAATGCCATTTAAATCCTGAAACAAGCGATCCATATAAAATGGAGCAATAGGCGCACCCAATTTTGCAATGGTCACCATACAAGTATACAAGGTTTGATAAGCCGAAATTTTGTCTTTCTCATAATCGCCTTTCCAGAAACGCCTTCTGCTTAATCTTACATACCAATTGCTCAAATAATCTTGTGTAAAATCAGAAATCGCTCTTGCCGCTCTCGTTGGTTCGTAAGCCTCGTAAAATTTCTCAACTTTTTCAATTAAGGTGTGCAATTCAGAAAGAATCCATCGATCTAATTCTGAACGTTCTGCTAATGGAATATCACCCTCCTGATAACAGAAACCATCAATATTGGTATACAAAGCAAAGAAGGAATACGTGTTGTAAAGCGTTCCAAAAAACTTACGCTTCACCTCCTCAATACCGTCCACGTCAAATTTTAAATTATCCCACGGATTGGCATTGGAAATCATATACCATCTCGTAGCATCTGCTCCGTAGGTTTTTAAGGTGTCAAATGGATCTACTGCATTCCCTAAACGCTTCGACATTTTCTGCCCATTCTTGTCTAATACCAGTCCGTTAGAAACTACATTCTTATACGCTACCGAATCAAATACTGTAGTCGCAATGGCATGTAATGTATAGAACCATCCTCTAGTTTGATCTACTCCCTCTGCGATAAAATCAGCAGGGAATGATTCGTTATTGTCAATTAATGATTGATTCTCGAACGGATAGTGCCATTGTGCATAGGGCATAGATCCCGAATCGAACCAAACGTCAATCAAATCACTTTCACGCTTCATTGGCTTTCCTGATGGAGAAACCAAAGTGATCTGATCCACAATATTTTTATGTAAATCGATGCGTTCATAGTTTTCGTCCGACATATTACCCACCTCAAAATCGGCAAAAATATCTTCAGTCATAAAACCGGCATCAATTGCTTTCTTCATTTCAACTTTCAATTCTTCAACAGAACCGATACACAACTCTTCTTGTTTGTCTTCGGTTCTCCAGATTGGCAACGGAATTCCCCAATAACGTGAACGAGAAAGGTTCCAATCGTTCGCATTGGCTAACCAGTTTCCGAATCGTCCTTCTCCAGTCGATTTTGGTTTCCAGTTGATCGTCGAATTCAATTCGTGCATTCGATCTTTTACATCAGTCACCTTGATGAACCAAGAGTCTAAGGGATAGTATAAAATAGGCTTATCGGTACGCCAGCAGTTTGGATAACTGTGCTTGTACTTTTCAACCTTAAAGGCCTTATTTTCATTTTTTAATTTCAATCCGAGACGCTCATCAACAGATAAGTATTGTTGCTGATTTCTCAGAACCTCCTTCATTTTTGATTGCTGATTCTTTAATTCGACATCAACATCATCCGCAGTCAAATATTCCGATTTTACGTATTCATTAGCAAAACCATAAACCGGATCAGAAACTTCAGGCCTGAATCTTCCCTGTAAATCAACCAATGGCACTAAATTTCCGTTATCATCTTTTACCAGCATCGGCGGAATTTCTGGATGTACTTGCTTGGCAACAAAGGCATCATCTGCACCAAAAGTTGGCGCTGTGTGAACGATACCGGTGCCATCTTCTGTAGTTACAAAATCTCCAGGAATTACACGGAAAGCATCCTGCGCATTATCGTTTGGTAATGTGAAAGAGAGTAATTGCTCATATCTAGTTTCTACTAAGTCTTTACCTAAGAATTCCTTTACAACGTAAAATGGAATTTTCTTATCTCCTGAATTAAAATTTACCAATTCACTTCGGTCTTCAACCGCTTTAAACTTCCCAGAAAACTGTTTTGCAACAAGGTTTTTGGCCAATATTACTTTGATTGGTTCGAAAGTATACTGATTGAAGGTATCTACTAAAACATACTCAATTTTTGGACCTACAGTTAATGCTGTATTACTTGGCAAGGTCCAAGGAGTAGTCGTCCATGCTAGAAAATATACTTCTTCTTCCTCCTTTAAGAATTCTGGAAGTGTTTCTTTGATTGCCTTAAACTGAGCGGTAACGGTTGTGTCGGTAACGTCTTGGTAAGTTCCAGGCTGATTCAATTCATGGGAGCTTAATCCTGTTCCGGCCTTTGGTGAATAGGGTTGAATGGTATAGCCTTTGTATAACAATCCTTTGTCATAAATTTGTTTCAATAACCACCACACCGACTCCATATATTTTGGCTCGTAGGTGATGTATGGATCATCCATATCTACCCAATATCCCATTTTTTCGGTAAGGTCATTCCAAATGTCTGTGTAGCGCATCACCGCTTTACGACAGGCTTCATTGTATGCCTCAACGGAGATGGTTTTCCCAATGTCTTCTTTAGTAATTCCCAACTCCTTTTCAACGCCAAGCTCAATCGGTAAACCATGGGTATCCCACCCTGCTTTACGCTTTACCTGATATCCTTTCATGGTTTTATACCTAGGAAAAATATCTTTAATGGCACGGGCTAATACGTGGTGTACACCGGGCAAACCATTTGCTGAAGGCGGTCCTTCAAAAAATACATAAGGTTCACCGGTTTCTCTGCTTGAAACACTTTTTTCGAAAATGTCGTTCTCCTTCCAATACGACAATATTTCCGAAGCAACATTTGGTAAATTAAGTCCTTTATATTCAGGGAATTTCACGCTCATGAATCCATTTTTCTTATAAGATTGCGAAAATACATATTTTCACTAAAATCTTAAGGGTATTTGTCTAAAAATAAAGGAGATACTAAGAATCCGAAAAAAGGTTTATACGACCTAAAATTTCTTATTTCGCAAGGCAAATGAAGTTTTCAACCACAACATTTGGAAAAACCGAAGTACTACCCTGTTGTATTTGAAATTAAAAAGGCTTTCAATCATGTCTTCGGTTGAGAAATTTTTATGGAAAAACTGAACTCGGTTTTCTACCTGCTCATCCGAATATCTGGAATACATTCTTCGTGCCGATAATTCGCTTAATCGCCATTTGAATCCCTTTCTGTTTTTCCATTCTTTCTGATAATGGTCAAAATTGGTACTTCCGGTTTTCAGGTACTGATCAACGTATTGACAGGCTAAATCTGCACTTTGCATGGCATATCGAATTCCTTCTCCACCCCTTGGATTAATAGCAGAAATGGCATCACCAACACCCACAACATTGTCTTTATAGAACACATCTTTTAATCCTGGGCTATATCGAATAATTCCGCCATGCATATCGATGATTTTATACGAAGTTGTCCCTAAGTATTCTTCAATGATTTTTTCAGTGATTTTGCGGGTTGTTTTATCAGTATCCTCTTGGTCTTTGCTTTTGATATGAGTTTTACCTGCACCTACTTTCAGGATTCTATTTTCCATAGGGAAAATCCACGAATAGCCCTTTATAGCCCATTTATGACCTAGGAAGAATAACAGTTTATCCTTAAATCGGTCATAGATTTCCTGCTCTACCTCAATTTCATATTCCGTTCCACTACCCAGCGTCATTTCGGGTTGCTCTTCTTTTGTATCGAACATTACTTTTCGCAATGGTCCGGTAGCGTCAACTACCATTTTGGACTCAAAAATTTCGGTTTTTTTGGTTGAACTATTATTTAGAAATACTCGAACACCATTATGAATAATCTCTTTTTTTACATAGCGGTAACCCATTAAGACATCACCTCCATTCGACCTTGTTTCATCGGCCAAAAATTCACGTAATTTTTGAAAGTTCAGCACAACACCTTTCGGTTCGCCACCTTTCCACAAATAACGGTTCTTTGTGCATTGGATTTCTAGATCATCCCAATAGGCGCCAACAATAGATTCTGGTAAATCGAATTCAGACATGGGTTCAAGTGTCATTCCGGCACTTGAAAAATTGTTATCGGCAAAAGAATTATACTTTTCAACCAATAAGACCCGATGGCCTTTTTTCGTTAAATTTCGGGCTGCTTGTCCTCCAGCCGGACCTCCTCCAATTACAATTACGTCGTAGTTCTTCTTCATTTTTCTTGCATAAGAAATTAGCTCATTCCTCTTTCTTTCTTGATCGTTTCGTATGCTTTTTGAATAGTCAAAAACTTCTCTTTAGCTCCTTTTTTATGTTCCTCTCCTAAATCTTGAATTTTATCAGGATGGTATTTTTTTGCCATTTTTCTAAATGCTTTTTTGACTTCATAATC
>Ga0213864_10000481_pt1 | contig 17808 bp, 15 predicted proteins | sample PICome_5_FD_160078 | JGI IMG/M metagenome (GOLD analysis project Ga0213864, IMG submission 160078) | Coastal seawater microbial communities near Pivers Island, North Carolina, United States - PICO247 | ecosystem: Environmental > Aquatic > Marine > Coastal | place: USA: North Carolina... | reverse complement strand
TCAGATGATTCAGTTTCAAACTCTTCATTGGTCTCTACAATTACAAGTTTGCCTTTGCCTTGCAATATTGCCTGTAACGCAATGTATTGATCAGCCTGTTGTTCAGTTAGAATTAACTTGCCATCTTTGACATTCTCTGCATTAGGGTTTAATCTCCACTCAGACATGTTTAAACCAAATAGATCTCCTCCAGCTACAAGCGATGGCATAAATCCTTGGATTAAATCTAATAAGAATACAGGAGCACCACGTGATGCATCAAGTTGTGCTTGCAACTGAAGCACCATTTCCGGACTTAATTCTGTACTACGGGGGCTACCCGATGGTACGGTCGTACCAGCTTCATCAAATTTTAATTTGCGTAAAGCTTTTTTGTACGCTGTCATTAAATCTCTTTCCCTTGTCAGTACTTCTATATCAGCTTTTAGTCTACTAGTCGGTTGTTCATTCTTTACAGCTGTTTTAAGTTTCTTTCGTAAAGAATTTAACTGAGCATTTAATTCTTTTCTTTCTTGATCAATCTCTTCAACTAATTGATCTCTAGACTCTTCACCCTCTTGGGTAATCCGTTCTATAATTCTTTCTAACGGCTCGAATGTACGTTCCTCTCTAGTAGGTCCTAACGTATCTTCTTCACCTTCTTCTGGTCCAGGCACATCACTAGTGTCATCTTCCTCTTCAGGAAAAGCAAATTCTCCTTGTGTGCCTTCTGGCGGATTTGTACTATCAGTTTCAGTAGAGTCTTCCTCGTTTACTGTCCCGTCTGATACTCCTTGATCTGTTTCTTTTTGCGCTTTTAAATCAGCTAATCTGTCTTCAGCTGCTTTTTTAAACTTATCTTTTTTATTTCTTTTAGCAGATTTAATAATGTCTTCTAATTGAGTTTCGTCATCTATCTCGCTAATTTCTTTTAGTATGTTTTTCTCAGCTTGTTCTTGTGCTTTTTTTGCTGCTGCTTCACCTTTTTCCATGTACTCTACTATAGCAGCATCAGATTTCATATTAGCAATTCTATCTTTTGTTACTTGCTGTAACGCAGTTAATTGCTGGTTTTTATATGTTGCTTCATTCGCAGCTGACGTATCTATCTTACCATTTTTTTCCTCATATTTTAGTACTTCCTCCTGCAGCTTAATAAATACACCTTGAAACTGTTTTTTAGCTTCTGGATTATTTTCTAATTCTTTTTTTAATTCATCTAACAATCGGCGCTTTGCAGCCATTACAGAAACTTCATCTTCCTGTACATTGCCTTCATCGTTTAACGCTTCTAATTCTTTATTTATAATATCTAATATGTTTTGTTCTTGGATCGAATCTTTAAGATACTCTCCTCTAGCAAACGCATCCATACCATTTTCTCGTGCCCATGTATGAGCTTCTTGGTAATGTTTTTCTGCAGCTAATACAGTTTCAATAATTTGCTCACGTTGAGCAAGCAATTCTTCCATTGATCCTAAACCGCTTTTAGACAACCCTTCTAAATAAGCATCATCTTCAAGCTGAGTTATTAACTGATCAACGCGGCCTTGCTGCGCAGCTTGCATAGCAAGGTTTGTAATCATTTGGTTTTTTAACTCCGCTGCTTTCTTAGCATCACCTGCTTCTTCAGCTTTTTTTATTTCAGTAGCGAAATATTCTTGCGTTTTAATACGGTCTTCGTAAGACTTAAGTAATGCATTATGTTTTTTGCCAAACGCTCCACCGACTGCTGAAAATACACCTCCACCAAGTGCTCCAAAAAACGCGCTTTCCCAAAGATGATCGTCACCTAAATATTCTGACAACCGTTCTTCAAATGTGCCATTTTTCATGCCGCGCAACTGCTCACCATACGCTGCTCCCTCTGCACTACCAATAAAGTTAATTGCTTCTTCTACGCCTTCAGAAGCCATACCACCTACAAACTCACCATAACGATCCACAAACCGACTTAATCGCGTACCTGTAGACTCCTTAACTACATCTTTACCTAATTTTTTTGCTGCTTCAGCAGCCTCAGCAGTTGTAGCTTTTACACCTCTTGTTTTGACTTTAAACGGTTTAAAAATCATGGCAGTTTGTGCCAAGTCAAAAACCAAGTTTACGGAGTTTACAGCGTATGAACGCTTAGCTGCAGCGCCTCCAACAAAAGTTGCTAGCTCAAATTTATTAGGCTTACGTCTATGCTTTGCATAAAATGCACGAAATGCCTCTGTACCTTCCATTTCTTTTTCAGAAATATCAGATTGTAAAAAGTCTAACTCGGCTTGTTTAGCTACGTCTACTGCTTCACGAATATTTTCGGAATGGCGCATACCAAGCGCAGAAGCAATAGTATTTATCTTACGTTCAATATCACCAGCACGCACAGATTCTTTGCCAGCCATTGCTGCCGCCGCTTTAACTTTATCTACTGCAGAGTCCGCTTTTACAGCGGCATCTACACCTTTCTGAATACGTCCTGCACGACCAACCTTAGCTGCTGCTCGTCCTAGCAATGATGCACCTTTAGCTATAGCCATACCAGGAACAAACATGCTAATACTTGATAGCACACTAGGAAAATTACTTGCCCACCATCCGACATCGCTCATAGCAAATGCTTGACCTGGTTGCCGCACAAAAATATTGGCATCCTGCATAGCTTCTGTGCGAATACCTTCTCCAAGTGAATAAAGAAAGTTTTTTTCGCTGTCCGGTCCCATACCTAAAGCGCCAAGACCCTGTAAAGAACCCCCAACAATTTCGCCCACTACTCCCTGATATAAACCATTCAATAGTTTTTCACCAGCACTTTGCGAGCGAGCTGCTTGAGCATGTCGATCTTCTAGGTTAGAAAAATATTTAGAATAACCTACATATGGTTGGGCGTCATAACCGCTGCTAATTTGAGAGCGAGCAACAGACGTTCGACCGTCTTTATTTGCATCAAATGTTCCTTTAATTTGAAAAGGATCGTTTGCCTCGCTATCTGCATTTTTTTGCTGCGGCTGAGCGCCAACGAGACGTTCGCCAGTTTGTGCAAGCCGAGCTTCTAACGTACTTCCTGTATTATCAGGAGTTTGAGGCGTAAGAGGAATTTGTTCTGACATAATTAATTAGATCCAAATTGACGATCTGCAGCTTTCATTAATTGTGCAAAAGCTAAAGTTTCATTATCTGCTCCTTGGGTATAGTGTTTATTGCTTTTTTCTCCTATAAAAATAATATCACCATCTGGTGTATACTTTGGATACACCGCTTCTCCAAACGCATGAGATAAATAGCCATGTGTAATTAAGTAAGGCTGATCAGGATCGTAGCTATTATCATGTAATCCAATCTTTATATCTTTTAAAATATCGGGAGCTGAAAAATTAGCGTATACAGCACGTTGAATTTCTATTTGATCTGCATCTCCACCAGTACCTATTAATGCTTCAACATTTGCTTGAGCTTCTTGTGCAATGCGGTGTCGAGCTTGAGCAAAATCATCTGTGGCTAAATTAATCGCCATAGTTAATGGTTGGTCTGAAGTTGTATCTAAAGGAGGAATAACGACTTTAACAAAACCAGCGCCGTTAGTAGCGTCAATTCCTACTAGCTCTAGATCTGTCCAATCATATTTTTGTAAATCTGCTAAATCGGTACTCAGTTGCTGCTCTTTACCTTCTCCAATTACGGTAAAGGCTTCAAAGTTGCTTAAATCTATATCCATAGTATCAAACTGAGTAGAAATTGCGTATTCTAGTGAGCTTTTAGTATTTTCATCTAAAACTGAATCAATACTAACTGTATTTCTACTAGTAGCAACTTCCATGATACCATCTTTCATAATGTCTTCGTATCCCTTAGACCAGCCCAACCCACCAGTATCATTAACGAAGTCTTGTAAATTTTCTTGGTATTCTGCAGCTTGCTCTGGACTTAAACCACTTTTTATCAAAAAGTCATATGCCTTTTGATTACTAAATCCAGCATCTGCAATCAGTTCGTCATACTTGTTGTTAATATCATCTCTTAATTGAGCTACTCTTTCTTCGCGTAGCTCGTTTGCGCGTTGTGCAATAGTTTCCGGATTGTTTCTATCTGGATTTCTTTCCGCACGTAATTGATTTGTAGCCTCTAGCCATAACGTTCTCTGGTTCGTTGCTGCATTAATTCTATTCAGCATTGTAGTACCATAATTGTTTTGAATTGAACGTCCAATGGCGTTTGCCTTTTCATTATACTGAAGGCCGGTTCGGTCGGCTTCAGGATCAATTGATTCTAGCATTTGATCAAGTAAACTTATTGCTCCTGTTTTTCCAGAAGCATGACCCTTTCGAACTAAATCCCAAAGCTCATCTGCACTTGCGCCTTGTATTGCATTCTTAAGAGCCTCTGGTAAATCTGTCGGATTTTCTGCGGTTCCTAACATTGCGCGCTTAAGACTTTCATCTAATCGGTTCAGTTGATTTGTTGCTACAAGAATATCGTCATATCCAGTATAGTTTCCATTAGCCAACATGTCTTGTAGTGCTACACGTTGATCATAGCGTTCTTGAGTACTGAGCTCCTCACTTAAATCTGTACCTACCATTAAACTAGCTGCTGGTGCAGAAATAGCTGGATCTAATTCTTCTAACCGAGTTTGATACGCACTACGTAATTTAGATAAATCTTGACCTTGAGAATTAATAGAGTATTTAGCGATTGCTGGATCTACATACTCTTGCATAAAGTATGCTTGCAATTCATCAAATTCTTTACCGTCTTCAGTCGTGCCTTTTCCAGGAGGACGTTTAAACTGATACATAAACTGATCAATCATTTGACGCTTCATTTGAGGATCAGCTAAAACACCCATAGCACTTTCTGCAACACGTTCTTTTGAAATTGTTGCGCTACCATCATTCATTACGATTGATCCATCTGCAGATATCGTAGCTTTGCCCTCTTTAACTGCTTTAATACCATTAACCCGTTCATCAACTACTTGGCCTGGTACTAGTTCTTCATAGAAGTTAGGAGCTATAAATTTTCGACCGGCTGCTGCACCAGATAATCCATAGGTAGGGCTATTTGGATCTTCATCTACAGCCTGATACTTAGCAAGAGCTTGATTAAACTTATTAACTTGAAAATCACTATAGTCGCCCTCTTTCATTTCTTCTTGAGCTTGAGCTAATGCAGCTTGATTCGTCTTCATAGTTTTAAGACGTTCATCCATTTGAAATTGTTTGCTAAGTTGGCGCACGCCTCGAGTAGCTGATTCTGGTGCTGCGCTTAGCGCTTCAATTTGATCCTGATACTCTTTGGTCAGTTGATCTTTGTAAGCCTTGTCAGCATCCATGGTTGCAATAGCAGACATCTGCAATTCTATCTGATCCATATCAGCTAGATTTTTATCATAACGCGCTTGAAGATTGGTAGCTACTTGATTAAAAGCGTCTACTGGCGCACCCGCATATGTGCTGATATACGGGTTGACTTTAAACTTGTCAAAAATACTCATGATATTAATCGATTAAACCGGCTGCTCTCATAGCCTCTAAATTACTACCCATACGTCCTAACATATCACCTTCAAACTGTAACGCAGACAATCCTAGTTTTTGTAACTCTAATTGACGGTTTTGATTTTCGCCATATATCTGACTTAATTTATTTCCAGCGCTTTGTAACATTTGTGCTCGAACTGCACGTTTTTGATTTTGGAAATCAATTTGTTGCTGCTCGTTTTGAGCAGCGATTTGAGCATTAAGGTTTTTATTTTCGGCAATACTCTGAGCGTACTGGTTAGATAGCTGGCGCTCTTGGTCTATTTCGCTAGCCATAGTTTGCCCCATGGTAGCTTGAGTTTGATTAGCCGCACTACGTTTTAATGCAGCAGCTACAACTGGATTAGATACGTTACGATCAATCATTGCATTTTGCTCAGCTTGTTGTTGCCGAGCTTGCGCATATATAGGATTGTAGTTAACGTCAGTATTCATACGCGCCATCGTTTGTGATGGCAAGTCTACAGGTGCACCAACTTGTTCCATTTGGTACGCGGCATACAAGTCGGGTAAAAACTGTGCATACTGTGCAAACTTATTTTGCTCAGGTACAAGCTGTCCAAATAGACCAGCTAAATCCCCTTGTTCATTTGTAGCAGACCTTTGTTCAGCCGTAACCGCGCCTGCAGAATCAGCTGCAGAATCAGCTGTAGTATCTTCTGCACTCCTTTGAGTAGCCATTTCATTAGGCACCTCAACTTCCATAGCTCCCTGTTGCCTACCGGAAACTGCAGGTTCGTTTGTTGGCGTTGATGGAGATGGATTGATTGGTGTAGATGAAAATTCAGGGGGAGTAACGTATGACTGATTAGGTTGTGTAAAAGCATTATCCAACGATGCATTAGGATCATAGTTTGTATCCATTCTTGCATAACCCGGACGTTCATCTACATCATACTCTCTTTCAAATGGATTCAATACCTGATAGGGCAATTGATTTGCTTGAGATGCTCGTATTAATGCGGCGTTATTTGCTATCTGTCGTTCAAGCGCACTTTGACCTCTAGGAATACCAGTACTAGTAGCTACCTCTTGTGCTCGTTGTTGCGCATTAATCTGAGCTTGATTTGGTTGCTGAGCTCGCGGCGGAACAGCTGGTTCAGGAACAGACGTAGTTCTAGGTCCAAACGAAGGAGGAGGCAGACTTACAGTTGCACTGGTTTCAGGCAACATAGGAATCGGCGTATTTAAATCTCTAGGATTTAAAGCAGTTGTGTCTGGTTCTAATGCCGCAACACTTGAATCAAATGGAGGTAGTTCCGGTGCCGGTCCTTGTTGTGGTTCGGTACCAGATGTTGATTGTGCTTGAGTATCAGTTATACTAGGAGAATACTGATTATAAAACTCTTGCATCTTAGGCATCACATCATTATACGTGGTGCTCTCTTCAATATAAGATTCAACTTGGTTCGGCGGTTTGCCAGCATTTTTAACAAATGCCGCATCCATGAATTTTTGTAAATCCTCTCCTTCTAAAGGTTGGGTAGGATCAACACCATATTTTTTTGATAATGGAGAACCTTGCTCTTCAAAGTACCAACCTGCGACTGCTAATGCTGTGTCTAAATCTTGGCCTACTAAATCTGGATTTTTAACTAGCCGATCATCTCCATATAAGGCTTGGCTAGCTGCAGCATATTGATTCTTTCCTGTTAATTGATTAAATCCTCTACCTCTATACTTGTATCCTTCATTGTCGCCATTACCCATTCTACCACCATATAGATAGTTGTAGAATTTTTCAGTATCAGCGCTTAAATCTCGGATAAACTCATCGCTCTTTCCGTCAAACTTTCCTGTCCTAGCAAATACCTTTCTAATTCTACTTGGCTCAGTGTTAGCGTAACTTGTTTCACGTGCAGCAAAGTTGCCTTTGCTTTCTTTATCTACAATAGTAGACAATGCTAAAGCACCAGTAGGATGGTAACCGTAGTTATCTATCATATATTGATAGAAAGCTTGCATGTTATCACTGCCTCCTATAGCTGTAGAAGGAGTGCCTAAAGCGTAACTAGGTATACCTCCATATCTCATTTGAGGCATGCCTTGTTGTTGCATAGGAGCTTTACTAGCTTCCTGCGTACTAAACAGAGTTTCCATTCCTGCTTTGACACGCTGGATACGCCGACCATAGTCTTGCATACCTACAGTGTCTCCGCGTTGTTGCGCCTCTTGTAACCGCGTTTCATATGTGCGCAGCTTCTTGGACATGTCGTCCATCACTGCAGCGTATGTTTTTTTCTTAGCCATTAGAATTTATATAATTCAGCTATGAGATCAGCTGGTACATACAGCTGGTCAGAATAAATGCGTGCGGACTCGTTTCCTTCCATGCCTACACCTCCGCTAGGTGCTGTATGCTTGTCACCATTAATACGAGCGATAGTTTTAGTGATAGGAGTAACGCTACCGTTGTTATCTGTTTTGGGCAGATCACCAGGTGCGTGTTGAATCATTTCTCCACCCTCTGCTATGTAGTCAGGATCGTTAGTATGACCGCCATATGCATACACTTGGTCTTTAATACCTTCTACAGGATAAGTATTAAGGATAGCGCGACCAGCTAGTCTTCCACGAGCGAGATCTTTAGCTTCTTCTGTTTTGTCTGTAAGCTTTTGCATCTCTGCATTATGGTCAAACTTAGACTTTTGCATATAACCTACACCTGCACCAATTGCGCCCCCAACTACAGTGCCGAGAGGTCCCAGCGCAGATCCAATAGCGGCACCTTGTAAAGCTCCTCCTCCCATAGCACCTTCAGTACTATAGTTACCATCTTTTTTATCTCGTTCTTGTATATACTTACCAAGAATTCCTACGGCTGCACTAGTTGCAGCACCTGCGCCACTAGATAAAAAGTTACCCATCTTGCTTCCAGCAGTTTGCGCAACAGCTTCCTGTGCGCCCTGTGCTGCAACATCGGTACCGGCTTTAGCAACATCGGTACCGGCTTTAGCTATATCAGCAGCCTTCTTAGCTTCGCGTGCAGCTCGAATAGCATCACGTCCTCGTTTAAATATGTTTACCGCTTGTTCAGCTTGATCAAACTCATTTGCAGGCATAGCTATTTGTCGATCCGCCAAGTTGACACCAGTCAGCATCATTTGATCAGCTTCAAAACTGCCGGGAAAAAACTTTTGATTACCAAAAGGATTCAGCTCATCTAGAGGTCCAATCTGATCTAACGTTTGTTGTGGCACATCAGACAAGCCTTGCAAATTTTTATCTAACACTCCATAAGCGCTAGAAGTAACTGTATTAGGTCCTAACGAAGTAAGTGAAGCAGGGGCGCCTAAAGGTTGCGTAGAAAATACAGAATTATCATATCCTGTCGCCACGTCCAATCCTTCGCCACTGCTCGGCAAACTTTTTTGCCCTTGCAAATAGCTCGCTATATTAAATAGATTGCCAACGTTAGGAGGTATACCCCCTAAATTCATTTTAACTTTCTTCCTCATTTTCAGGAAACCAGGGTGTTACATTTAATTCTGTATCACGTTTAGTTTTCTGCTTAGCTCTCTTTACAAGCCTACTTTGTGTTCTAATTCTGCCACGTCCTTTCCCGTGTCGAGGGTTAGGTCTACCCATACCAATAATTTATATTACCGGTTAGATACGCGGAACCTTGCCAAGGCCTCACTTAAATATAAGGTACGTCCTTCACTTGTGCCAAGAATTAGACGAAGACCTGCATATCCTCCACGAATACGCTGTTGTTGGTACCAAGGCTTAGTCGTATCGATTGTAGCTATAAGCTCATCGTCTGCATCAAAATACGCTTGGTTAAGGTTAGCCTCGTTAACTAAGTTGCGGAAATCATTAAAGTTCCACGCTTCTTCAATCCAGCGTACGTTATTTGCAAGAGATCGTATTCCACTGCAGCCACGATCGTTATATACAATAGCGCTATCGAATGTGTCCGCTGTCCATAAGCCTTCACCTTCAGTGTTTCGAGTAACCCATTGAAAGCTTTGAAAAGTCTTAGGTACACTACCTCCTTCATTAAAAATCATCTCTACAAATGCACCGCGAGTGTTGTCTCCAACATTGACTTCTCTAAACCTATTACCATTAAATAGTATTAAACCCGTACGGTTAGTTTGATAAGCTAAACTTACATAATCATGCGTGCTAGCCCAACAATCATTTAATTGGCTGAAACTTATAGTTTGAAACACAGGCACATCATCTTCTATACCTTGAATAGCTGTAATTATAATGCGATCAAATACAGGATCGTATCCTAAAGCATAGCCGTTATACGAATATGGAGAGTACCAACCAGATAAGTCTACATTGAAGTTTTCTCTAAAGTAGGTACGCATTCCTTTCTGAGACAACTCTGATAATTGTGAGTCAAGTCTAAACACCTTACCAGCTGTAGCATCGATAAATACATATCCAGCTTTAGTCAATGCTGCATCCGTATGTTTTAATATACCGGCATACCCTTCTTCCGTTGGCAATAATTCTGCAGGAGGCGCTCTAAAAATATCACCACTACCAACAAACACAGCGGCTGCACTAGTATCCAGAGTTTCTTTACCTATTGTTTTAAAAATACCATCTGTGTGATGTATGATTAATTCTCCTGCGTACGATGCAATATTCTGTACAGGACCTTTATTTAACGCGTTGTCATAATAATCAGCAATAGCAAAAGTCCGCCATTTTATAGCGTGCGATTCATAATTTTGTTTGGCACTACGTATGATACGATTAGGAAAGTTAAATACGGGATCATCTTGATCTGTAGTGTACCCTCCTTTATAATCATTACGGCGGTATGTATGTACCGGCAGTGCTGTAGGATTCATTATTTCCGGTGCTCCTGCATAATTAAACGCGTTAGGGCCTGTATCATTTGCTGGTTTGTATAAAAGAATTTGCTCTTCCGTAAGTACAGTAGGACTAGTTAAGTCCTCATATTGCTGCAACGCAAAGCTCCATGTAAAGTAGCTATTGGTTTCTAATAGCAATATTTCATCTGTAGTATTACCCAAGTTATCAACTATGGTTTCTAACCCTACGCCATCATTTATTCTAGATTGATCACTTGTAGGAGAAATTCTTCTATATCGTACAGGATGGGCTACCGCGTCACCGCCCCAGTTTACGCGACGCATACCCAGTAAATCTAGATCTTTCTCAATATAACTACATGCACATAACTCTTGATTATCCAGTTCAGTATACCATTCAGATGGATTGGCGCGGTGTAATTTTATATAAGCATTATCTGGTACTTCATTTAAATAAGTATTTTGACTTAATGGAGCTGTAGTACCAAATTTTAACGTACTTCCTTCGTCACCTGTGCCTCGTACATCTAAAGGTGGCGCTGCATTAAACCCACTATCTAAAGTCGATCTCTCTAAACAAAGCCTATTCTCTCTATTATCATTAATAAAGTCTATACCGTTTTGATTTCCTTCTAAATATTCAAAATCAAAATTTGATATTTCTGTAGTATCTGGAGCTGTAGCACTTGGAGAGTATTCTGATCCAGGTGTATTGCCATCATATACTACAGTCATAGTAAAAGCATTTAACCTAGGTTTTGTATTTAATAAATAGGTATCATGGCATACTAAATATTGAGACGAAACAGATTCACTATCTGGTAAATATCCTTCACTTAAGGAAAATGGAAAATATCCCAAGGTTGTCCTACTATTCGCGGTTCCTTTAGCATAGAACAAACTATACCCTTGTATATTTTCTTTTTCTTCTGTTGTCAGTCCTGTACTAAACGTGCAGGCAACTCCAATATCAGTTTGTGCCCAACGATTAGATCCATGGCCATTTACTTCGCTTAAGACATATATATTATTAGACCATGCTTCTGCAATTTGGTATGGCTCAGGCATAACGTGCAGAAAGGATCCTGCACCATTGGAGACACTACCTAATTGACCATGATACACATCACTATTTCCTGGCAATAAAGGAAAGTTTTGACCTTGACCAGGGGATTCTACAGTAGCTGCAGAGCTACTAGTACCTGCTGGTATATGATATGCTCTCGTCCAAGTTCCATCTTTCAGCAAAAACGCGATGTAAAATGCATAGGCACAGCCAGGCATAAAACCCATGCTCATTCCATAATGATCTAGGTTTGCAGGTATAACCTCATCATCTAGTTCTTGGATTAGATAATTGTGATATGCGCGACCCCAATTTTTATCTTTTGTATCATCTAGATAAGGACTGCCTTCAAATTTGTTTTTTGCATCAAAGCTCCAGTGTAAAGTAATACGATCAACAACGCTACTAAAGTCGTATATATCATCTCGTTGTACGTTAGCCATATAGAGCCGATCGTCAAGAACAGCAAGTGTTTCTGCTTTTGTATACCATCCTGGCGGAACGGTAAGTTGATCGATAGTAATATCACTACTAAGAATATTGCCATTCCAAACAAATGTGCTATTCTCAGTTGTTTGTCGACCGACATAATAACTATTTAAAACCTCGTTACGATTATGGATTACGTAAATACGATACCAAGAGTAATTGGTATCTAAACCGTCAAAGCGTAATCCTACTTGAGTGTTGACTAATCTATCAGAGATGCCATGCCCAACCTTAAAGGTACCATAGCTGGGAGAAAAAGGAGTAAGGTTATCATCGTCTACTTCATATGCAATAAAAAAAGTATAGGTACCATTTTCAATTTCTCCAGCTTTTTTATCAGCTGTTGGTAATGCTACAGCATTAGGATACTCTACTTCAGGAAATAAATCAATAATGTCGGCTTCCGTAATAACACTAGTAGCAGAATTTAATTTCATATAGACTGGTCGGCTATCTCCATCAGTCCAAACAACTACTGTATCACCACGTGAGTCTTCATAAGCTACTCCTTTAATAGGATAATCAGGGTGCCAGCTAAAACCAGTAAGGTTACCAAGCAAGGTATAACCATTGGCTTGGATTCTAAGAATGTCGTGAGTGCCGTCGCTCCTGCGTAATATTGCAAGCTGTACATCTTGAGGTAAATTAATAAATCCACATATAGCAATATCTTGCAACTCACTGCTTTGGCCTAATACATAGCCGCTAGAAAGAGAATTTAAATTATTTAAATCACCTTCAGTACGAATACTAAATGTAGTATGATCCAAGATAATATTACGCGCACGTCGATAGCTGTCTTGCGGCTGATCGATATGCGCAGTGTCTTGCTTTAATCCGTTGTAAAACTTCATCGATCAAGGCGTTCTTGAGTTTCATTCCCAATAAAGAAATCGGAGTGCCGGTTGATCATTGGAACCATGCGAACGAACATGTTCTTCATTGTTTCCATCTTGTCTATGCTCGGGAACGCTAGATCGTTCTGAGCAGCGACACAGTAATGACCCCATTTGTTGTCTGCAACTTCCCAGTTGAACACAGGATGGGCAAAGCCGCCCATCATCATTTGTCGAATGATGTACCATTCTAATGCTTGTTTAACGTATATGTTATCAGGCACTTGAGGAAACCCATCTTCATCTGTAGGGTATGCCGTATAGTGCAGTTTGATTGTACCAGTTTCAAAGCTTGTTACAATGTAACCAGCATTGACAAGGTAATACTCACTGGCGACTCTACGGTCTTTTGTAAATTTTACTGTAAACGCAGGACTACTGTGATCATCAGTAGGATTAGACTCGGCTACAGCTACAGTATAGACTTGAGAATTAGCAGGTTCAGCGCTTGTAGTGCGAGTATCTGCAGTATACCCAGTAGTGTCAGTGCCATACACAAGGCCAGTACCTTCATATTCGACTTGAATAAGTTGATACAGGTCACAAGGAATTTCGGCTTTGTGGTCAACAACATTTAGTTCTTTACTAGTATGATCAAAAATAGCATGATAGCCAATAAAGTCTAGCGCTTCACCTATCCATTCGATTGCGTCTGTCGTCCACGACGAATCGCTAGGTTTTAAGTCTCGATAAACTTTAGCTATTACTTCTTTAGTAGAAATAAGACGATAGTTCATGATTTGTAATTCGTTGCGGCGAACGGATTACTACGGAGTCGTTCCACCAGTTTTCGCTTAATTCCAAGTTTGCCTCCTGTAGGTATAAACTTGTATACAGATTTATTTTTTATTTGTGCTTTTCTCTTTTCCCAATTCCACCTGTAATAGTACTCATCGGTGTAATATACAAAGCCTTCTTTGAAACCTTGATCCTCCCACATCTTACGCGTTTCATTCCAATCTATTACTTTACTGCTTGGTGTACGACGTATCTTTTTTATATATAGATTACCCAAGCGGTGACCCATATTAAACTTGTCACCATCTAGAATGCGTTCTGCAAGCTTAGTATTGAAGCTCTCTAGAATTGCTCGGTATAAAGGATAGGTAATATCTGTATCGGGATTAGCTTTTTTGTATGCCCGATACATATCTTTAGCCCCTAGCCGTTCTTCATTGAGTTTCAACTTGGTCATTGTCTTGTAACGTATCTGCTTGTAACTGACCTAATATTGCTTCAGTAACTCGTTGTATCATGTCCATAGTAATAGGATACTCAGCGTCATGATCTAAACAACCAAGATTATCTACACCAGGCTCACCTCCTGTAGCAGGAGATTCGCATGCCATTCGCACTTCAACACACATAGGAGCACCTTCGGTAATGTACAGATACCGATCTTTAAAAAAGTACTTAGGCTGACCCTTAGTCCATTTCGAAGTTAAAGCGTAGGGTAACTGTTCCGGTGCTACATACTGATAGCTTTGACTGCCTCCTATTGCACCAACGTATATAAAGCCGCTCTGACCTTTAATATTGATGGGCGTGCATAGCTTGTCTTTAGACCGTAATACTTTACAGGGTAGACTGACTCCACATGCGGACACAGCATCTACCCACTCTAGCTCTACCGTGCTGGTCTGCACAAACGCATCAGGTATATTAAAATTACTGACAGCGTCACGACGTATAAATAGCGCTCGAAAATATTCAATTTGAAATTTGATTCTATTTAAGAATACCGGATCAGTGTTTTTATCTACAGCACCTGCAATGTTGTATGCGATTTGATTAAGTGTTGCCATTGTTTCGTAGATCTTGAATCTTCTCTACCGTTCGACCACCAAAGTATGCGCCAAACGCTAACATGGCTAATGACTGGATCAACTCTACATATGCCATGGGTACATCAAAGCCCCAGGTGTTCCAGCCGTCTAAAAAGGTAAATAAGAATATGGTGCCCAATAAGCTTAACAAGCTTATAGGACGAACGAGTTTAGTTAAACGTTCTGTAGTCGTGTTGTCGCTTTGCCACCTCTCGGTAGTATTACGTTCTACATCCATCTTATACTTAAGCAACATAGCTTCTAGCTCATACTGCTTCTGCTCTGTAAGTATACGAGCACCAAGAATGTCTTCAGCTACACTAGCGACTGCACCACCTCCAGGTATTGCAGACATAGCCAACGTAGCAAAATCACCTAACGCTGATTTGTTTTCAGTAAACCATTTAACCAGCTTACGCTCGCTCCACTCTTTAGGATCCATTTCAGTTGTAGTACTCATTGTTTCTTAGAATAAACAGTTACTTTTTGAGGCTTAGTGTTAGGTGTCTTGACATCAATAGTCATCTTCACACTATTAGGATCTGCTGGATTCTCCTGGAGTACTACATTAAATTCTTGTACTTCATATACATTATCTTCTGTTTCTATAACACCTGATTCCCATTGAATAGAAAATGGGCTATCAAAATCTTTTGGAAACGTAGTAAATAAATCAGGCTCGTGCTCGTATGTGCTGCTGACTCCAGTGCCTACACCACAGCCTACAACAAATAATGCAACGAACGGCACTATGTATTTATTTACTTTGTTCAAAATCAAATATTTTTGTTTCTCTCACTTCTTGCCGTGTACCAGAGTAAAGAGAATCCCCATCTACCGCAAATACTTGTACGTCTACGGTTTTTTGTTGCACGGGATTTGGAATGCTATGCAAGCATAAGAAGCAAACGAGAAACGTAGTTCCCACGTTAGATACAAATTCTTTAACCTGCATTCTCTACAGGTTTCTTAGTCTTTGCAATCTTTACAGTAAAGTTCATTATAGTAATCCCTCCTTTACCGTCACTAATGTCGTAAAAGAAGTCATAGACCGTAACTCGACCTAACCGTAACTTAGACTGAAACTTGTCAGACTGCTTGTTTGGGTTTTTCCAACCGTTGATAATCTTCATGGTATGAGTAATTGGGTTATTATTTGTATCCAGACATGTACTCTTTCAATGTCTGAAAACCAAGCCGCTAACAGTACGCCTAGTAATCTTGCTATAAATACATTTTTTGCCGAAGATTTATTACTGACTTCTGCGGCCTGTAGGCTAAGTAAAAGGTAAGTCTTTTTAGAATTACTTCCTAACCAGCTATAATGAACTTTGGCATTCATGCTCTACGAGAGTTAGGTCGTATACCGTATTCGCCAGGAGGAATCGTTTCACGAAAGGTTCCACCATTAACTGCATCAACTCGTGTAAACTCGAATGACTCAGCTAAAACAATAGAATCGTATGTAGCCTCATACTGTCCTTCAGATATTTCAGTACACGCATCTAAACTTTGCTCGTTGTAAACAAATGTCCAGCATGGAGTAACGGGATCCTGCCATGAATCTTGCAACTCAGCTTCTGATGTAATAATAACTACGTATCTCATTAATATGCAGATATTAAAATACCCATAGGATTTTGAGGATTGGCGTTATCTAAAAACGGGTGTACTGTGGCTACAGTTACCGAGTTAGACAAGGGAACATTAATTGAAGATCCTGTCATAGCGTACCACACCCCTTGAGCACTTGTAACATTTCCAGCGCTGCCATTCCATGCATCGTTTAATGCATTTATATACCAAGCTCCGCTTTTCTTAGCCATAACTCCTCTGTGGAGGGATGGCCAGCTATTTACAGCGTTATAGACTGCAAACTCTTCATAGTCTGTATCAGTACCCATTTGAGTACTAAAGTCATAAGTATTGTTATAAGTAGAATTTCCGCTAGTCCACGAATAATATGTAGAGTTTTGCGTCGCAATATATGCAGCGCCGGTAGTCTTAATTGCAAATGATCCCATAGCCCCAGGATAGTAGCTATGCCAATCTGTATCGGTTCCTACTTGTGTGATGTACACGGTATTTCCACTAGAAGTTCCTTGACCTGTACGACCGTAAGTATTTTGACCGCATGTATACATACGTCCTTGATCATCGATGCATCCAAAAGCATTAGCACCTACCGACATTTTTACAATGTTTGCAGTAAGGTCTGTAGTGGAGTTTACTTTTAAGTTTGTTGGTGTACCAGTCGTACCACTGCTTAAGCCTAAGCCTGTTAGTCCGTAATTATTATAACCACTACTTAAAACTCTTTGACTTCCTGCTGTTCCTTTTAGATAAAAAGTAGCATACGGATAATTCCAATAAGATATTACATCCACCCAATCAGTGTCTGTACCATATTGAGCCCAAGTATAATAATAATAAGAAGGACTGTATCCAGGCAGAATTCCACTTAAACCACCACATACCCATAAAGTGCCGTCAGTTTTAATTGCAACAAAGCCGGCTGAATGCTGTGCAACTTTGGAAACATTTGTTAATGATACATGTAACTCATCGTAAGGTCCAGGTGTTGTTGTACGGCCTAAGTAAGCTTGACTGCCAGTACCAACAGTATAGAAATCACCGTTGTCTAATAACACTCCAGTGATACGTCTTCCTGTTACAACATGTGTAACATGTGTGCCTGCAGGTGGATTCCATAAAGGATAGCTTTCAGGACTACTTCCTCCAACATAGTAATCACCAGGAAATGTTTGGTTTGGTGATCCATCCGCTCCCCATAACAGAAGACCAGTAGTAGATGTAGCGTAACCTCCCCCACCAACGGTAGGAACAGTCTGTCCGTTAAACGTTGCAATATCTGCCATAGCTATATTATTAAATGTGCTAATATCAGGCATTACGGGAATGTAATAAAGTCCTGTGATGGATCAAACATCACTTGAGAGTTAATACCATTAACCACATAACCCACTGCTCGTAAGACACTACCGGATGCAGGACTTGCAGGAATACTATCCATCATTTTACCCGAACCTCCTTGCACTGAGGAGACGTACAATCGATTGCCAGAAGTATATCCTGTACCAAATTGTGAATTAGTTACTAAACCTCGAATTAATAATTCAGGTGTTGTAGCATCTACACATATACCTAACAATCCTGTTGAACTTTGTTGCTGATTGCCAAAAGCTAATTCCCAATTAGAACCGT